>Ga0207696_1000211_pt1 | contig 87942 bp, 69 predicted proteins | sample KBSS54metaG_FD_184403 | JGI IMG/M metagenome (GOLD analysis project Ga0207696, IMG submission 184403) | Switchgrass rhizosphere microbial communities from Kellogg Biological Station, Michigan, USA - KBS S5-4 metaG (SPAdes) (version 2) | ecosystem: Host-associated > Plants > Roots > Rhizosphere >... | reverse complement strand
ATGGCGGAGGCGATGGGATTCGAACTCATGGACCTGTTACAGTCGACGGTTTTCAAGACCGTTGCCTTAAACCACTCGGCCACACCTCCGTTTGCGTTGCGGGCGCCATAATACCTGAATGAAACACACTGTCAAACTCTGTGCATGGCTTGTTACAGAGCGTCTGTTATGATCTTTGCCACTGAACGTTTCAAACCAACAGGAGTGTCGCCATGCGCGAACAGGATTACGCAGTTCACAACAGCGTGCAGGCTGAGCAGCTAGAGGTTAGCCGCGTCCTGCGCAACACTTACGGTCTACTGGCGCTCACCCTCGCATTCAGCGGTGTGATGGCTTTCGTGGCCCAGCAGATGCGCGTCGGCTATCCGAACATTTTCGTGGTGCTGATCGGTTTCTACGGGCTGTTCTTCCTCACCAACAAACTCCGTGATTCCGCGTGGGGCCTGGTGTCCGCCTTTGCGCTGACCGGTTTCATGGGTTTCCTGCTCGGCCCGATCCTCAACCGTTACCTGGGCATGCAGGGCGGCGCAGAAGTGGTCAGTTCGGCATTCGCGATGACCGCGCTGGTGTTCGGTGGTCTCTCGGCCTATGTGCTGATCACCCGCAAGGACATGAGCTTCCTCGGTGGTTTCATCACCGCCGGTTTCTTCGTGTTGCTGGGTGCAACGCTGGCGAGCATGTTCTTCCAGATCAGCGGCCTGCAACTGGCGATCAGCGCCGGTTTCGTGCTGTTCTCGTCGGTGTGCATTCTGTTCCAGACCAGCGCGATCATCCACGGTGGCGAGCGCAACTACATCATGGCAACCATTAGCCTGTATGTATCGATCTACAACCTGTTCATCAGCTTGTTGCAGATCTTCGGCATCATGAGCCGCGACGACTGATCGCTGTTTGTGAATCAACAAAAAACCCGCTTCGGCGGGTTTTTTGTTGCCCGTGCGAAAGCGTAGTGGCCTTTCGCCGACATTTTTTCAAGAAATCATGGCGCCTTTATGGAATTGGCCTACACCTAAGACAAGGAAGAACGGCAGGCGGTCGACAGGAGTCGGCATGCAGTAACACCTTCTACAGCCCCCGCATCCCATTTTTCTTCTTCTGTTCAAGCCCGCAGCTTCGCCCGGGTTGTCGTATTCGTTCATCCGGAAAACAGGAGGTCCTCCAAACCAGCCTACCCAGATTCAACCGTGAGTTGCTCTCGGCCCGCAAGCCGAGTCCCTGATTAACAAAAAAATAATGGAGGCCCTGGTGGTCGGACTCGATTCATGGGTCGCTGCAGGCGTTGTCCCAATCAAGGAGATCATCGATGAACCAGCCCCAAGGAAAGCGTGCCGTATTGGCTATCACAACAGCACTGTTCAGTGCCTCGACTCTTGCCGGTGTCTACCCCGATTTTGGCTATCAGCCACCCGCCAGCCAATATTCAGGTCCGTTGTTCGAACTCAGCCAGAGTTACCCGACCCAAGCTCCCCAAGGAGCGCTGCCGGATTTTTTCAAAAAACTTCCGGCCAAACCCGACAACAACTTTGAAACCTGGCGTGCCTACATGGAGGAGGTGAAGCACTATTGCCTGGAAGGCAATGTCGAGGTCGATTGGAATGTACAGAAGAACAAGCTGCGTCAGTGGTACCACATGCCTTGGCAGCACTATGGCCCGCTGGGGCGTGAAGGTATTCATGGTCTGACCAAGGAAGCGCAGATTCCGGTCAAACAACTGGCACAGACGCAGATCGCCAGTGGCCAGACCTACGCCGTGGGCATTTACAACGACATTGGCGCCTACACCATTGGCGAGGTCTGGAAAGATCCGAACAACCCGGATCCTGGCTTCACTTCGCAACCCAAAAGCTTTGCCAATGGCACCGTAGTCTGCAAGGCATTGTTTGCCGATATTGATCGCACCACCGTACCGTTCCTCGTCAACCCGGTGTTGTGGCAAGGCTACATCACTGAAACTTTCACGTCCGCAAATCGCAAGATCAAAGATGTTGCGCTCATTCAGATGGACATCGCCGTGCGTGATACCCGTATGAGCGACACAGGCTGGATTTTCGGCACCTTCCAGTACAACGGGGCTAAAACCGGCAAACCCGGTTGGGACAATCTCGTTCCGGTCGGGATCATGTGGGGTAACGATCCGAAAGAAACCGGCAATGACTTCACCAATCCGACGCCGACTGAAACCAGAATCAACCCGGCATTGCAGCAGACGGCAATCAACGCCAACACCAAAGAACTGCCGCCCACCCACCTGGGCTGGAACGGTCGCCTCAACGGGCCTGTAGACAACCCCAACAGTTCCTGCCTGAGCTGCCACGCCACGGGGGAGTCGCCACAGGTGGCGATCATGAATCCCACCTTCCAGCCCAAGGACAAAATACCAAGCCCGGGTTCTGCGGAATGGATGAAGTGGTTCCAGAATATTCCGGCGGGTCATCCGTTCACGCCAGGGACCAAGAGCACGGACTACAGTCTGCAACTGTCAGGCGGTCTGGTTAATTATTTCGAATGGAAATGTGACATGAGCGGGATCTACGCCGATGGCAAGAACGCCTGCGCCAAGGTTCAGAACCTCAAGTTGAAAATGCTCAAGACGGGCGACGACAATTCGCAGCCTCAGCAAAAAGTCATGCGTGACCCAAGCCTGCAGCAATTGCTCGAGTAAAGTGCAGCAGCCTCCAGACGTCTCGGCGTCTGGAGGTTTTCAATCAGTTGATCACCATGCTGCCATCGGCCTGCTGCTTGTAAATCGTGTAGGGCAGCAAGAATGTGTCCAGCACACCCGAAACTGCTGCATCGACCACCAGGCCAAGGGAGGCGTTGTTGTAATTGAACGCGTCGACGTCATCCGGCTTTTCGGCGTGCAGCATGCAGAAGTCGTAGGTTGCACCGCTGTAAATGCGCGGAACAGCGCCGCAGTAGGTTTTCTTGGTTTTCAGCTGGTCCACGGAAGCCTTGTCGCTGAGCACGACGGTCTGCACCGTCCCGCACCCGCCGAGCATCAACACCGTCAGCATCACTGCCTGAATTTTCATTACCGCCCAATCCTTTCGCCGGGAAAACCTCAATCTACGCCGCGCAGGCGCAAAAAGCACTCACGCCATCGGCGGTAATCGGCGCTTGACCGGGGTTTTCTTGACGATCGCGGTGTTGGTTTCGGCCAGCGTATTGAGGCGGTCGAGCAGGGTGTCCAGCTGTTCCATCGAACGCACATGCAGTCGGGCGATGAAGCAATCTTCCCCGGTGACCTTGTCGCACTCGGTGAACTCCGGGATCGACATGATCTGCCGTTCCACCTCCTGCAATTGCCCCGGCAGTGGTCGCACCCGGACGATCGCCTGGAGCTGATAGCCGAAGCATTTGGGGTCGATCTCGACGGTATAGCCCTTGAGCACGCCGCGCTCCTCCAGGCGGCGCAGGCGTTCGGCCACGCTGGGTGAGGACAGGCCGCTGATTTGCGCCAATGCCTTGAGCGAGCGACGCGAGTCGTCCATCAAGGCGCTGATGAGGATCTGGTCGATATCGTCGGTCATGGGGCAACTCCGGTATTAGGCATTTAAGGGAAACCACCCACGATAAAAAAGGCAGAAATCGAGTTTAGCCTGCTTTTTGCGCTGGAGGCGCTCGTGGTCGGCTTGGCATACTTTTGCCACGCTTTCGTCAAACGCTTAGGGAGATCGATGATGGACAACACAATCCGCCGTGGTTCATTGGAAATGACCGCCGCCATGCTGATTTCCGGGACCATCGGCTGGTTCGTGCTGGTGTCCGGGCAACCGGTGCTGGATGTGGTGTTCTGGCGTTGCGTATTCGGCGCCGGCACCTTGCTGCTGATATGCGCGGCTTTTGGCTTCTTGCGTCCGGGCATTTTGACCCGCACCACGTTCCTGCTCGCGGTGCTCAGCGGAGTGGCGATTGTCGGCAATTGGGTGTTGTTGTTCGGCTCGTATTCCCGCGCCTCGATTGCCATCGGCACAGCGGTCTACAACGTGCAGCCGTTCATGCTGGTCGGTTTGGCGGCGCTGTTTCTCGGCGAGAAAATCACCTTGCAAAAGCTGTTCTGGCTGGCGATTTCCTTTCTCGGCATGCTGGCGATCGTCAGTGCCCATGGCGGGCAGGGCGAGGGCGGTAGCGAATATCTGCTGGGGATTGCGCTGGCGTTGGGGGCGGCGTTGCTCTACGCGATGGCGGCGCTGATCATCAAGCGCCTGACCGGCACGCCGCCGCATCTGATCGCGCTGATCCAGGTCTGCACTGGAGTGCTGTTGCTCGCGCCGTTCGCGCACTTCAACGGCCTGCCGCAAACCAACGGAGCCTGGGCCAGTCTGGTGACGCTGGGCATCGTCCACACCGGCCTGATGTACGTGCTGCTGTACGGTGCGATCCAGAAACTGCCGACTGCCCTGACCGGTGCGCTGTCCTTCATCTACCCGATTGCGGCGATTTTCGTCGACTGGTTCGCCTTCGGCCATCGCCTGCAGATCCTGCAATGGGTCGGTGTCGTGGCGATTCTGCTGGCCGCCGCCGGGATGCAACAGGGCTGGGGCCTGAAAGCCCGGCGCCAGCTCAAATCGGCTTGATCAGATCCTTGAACAGGCCTTTGAGCTGCTGATTGCCGGCATCCACCAGATGATTGTCGTCAAAGTACAGCGGTACGCCGTCCATGGAACCCATGCAATTGCCGTTGGGGCACAGGTACGGCGTCGGGTCGATCACCGTCGCGTTGCAGCGGCTAGCAGCGGCTTCGATGGTTGCGATGGCGATGCGGTTGCGCTTCTCATAGGCCTGTAACGGCAAGGAAATGTCTGTGTTTTGCTGGAACAGACGCTGATTCAGATTCAAGCCCTTGTAGACACTGAAAGGCATCTCCGGGATCGGTTTGACGATGTACACCGGATGGTTTTCAGCGATCGAGCAGACCGTGCTGACGTACTCTTCGGTATACGCTTCGGCAAACGCGGTCTGGCGCTCGGGAAAGGAGATCCGGTAGCTGTTTTCCCGGCCCGAATCCGCGTACAGCGCCGCGCGGCTGAACAGCACCACCGGCACGCCGGCGTACGCGGTTTTCAGTTGTTGCAGCTTTTCCTGATTGAAGCCCCGGCACTGGCTTTCGACGGTCTTGTCGTGCATGGCGAAGTGCGCCAGGGTCGGGCAACCGCCCCGTGACCATGACATTGCCGCCTGAGGATTTTCCATCTGCACCGCCGCTGCGGTGGATTGCGCATGGCTGTCGCCGTACAGAATCACCGACACATCACCCGTGCCCAGTTTGCAATCCGCCGCCGCATAGGCATTCGGATAGCACTCCTGCGGATACAGCTTGCTGGTGTATTCCGGCTGGCCAAGTTCGACCAGTGCCGGGCGCCAGTCGGGGTGTTGCTTGACCAGCGACGACGTCGTTGCCGACACGGCCACCACCGCTACCGTCAGTGACGCGAACTTGACCACTGTTCGAGTAGCGCTCGTACCTTTCTTCACCTTCGATTCCACCAGGTAGAACGACAGGGTGCCGAGGGCGAACGAGGCGATGATTGCGCCGATCACGTGCGGCCAGCTGTTCAACAGCCCGCACAGGTAAAGCAGTACCACCAGCGGCCAGTGCCACAGGTACACCGAGTAGGAAATGCTCCCGACAAATTGCAGCGCAGGATTGCCGCTGAACATCGACCGGGTGTTGGTGTGAATCACCAGCATCGTCCCCAGCACCGGCACCAGTGCCAGGTAGCCCGGCCACAGATCCGCCTCAGAAAAAACCAGCACGCTGACGGCAATCGCCAGCAAGCCGAATCCTTCGCAAATCGCGCCGCCGCGCTGGCTCAATCGTAGGGGAAACAGAAAAACCAGCCCGCCAGCGATCATTTCCCAGGCGCGGGTGGGCAGCATGTAGAAGGCGAACGTCGGGTTGACGCGGGTCACGATGATGGACGCCAGCAGCGAAATCAGCGCCACGGCCAGCAAGGCAAAGCGAGTTTTATCGGTGCCGAAGAACCGGTGCAGCCCCATGATCAGCACGGGGTAAAGCAGGTAGAACTGCCATTCGACCGACAGCGACCAGGTATGCAGCAACCAGTTTTCATGCAGCGGCGCCGCGAAGTAATTGCCGCTTTGGGCAAAGCTGAAGTTCGAGCTGAACAGCAGACTGCTCTTGATCGTACGGATGGTTTCGCGCAAGTCATCCAGCGGCAGATAAAAGTAGCCGAAGATCAGCAGCGCAACGCACAGGACCAGCAGGGCGGGAATGATGCGGCGGGCGCGGGAGGCGTAGAAACCGAGGAGGGAAAAGTTCTGCTGCTGCACGCCATTGACGATGATGCCGGTCATCAGGAAGCCGGAGATGACGAAGAACACGTCTACGCCGACGAATCCGCCTTCAAACCCTGGCACCTTGAAATGAAACAGCACGACCGAGAGCACGGCCAGTGCCCGCAAGGCGTTGATACTCTTCCTGAATTGCATTTATGCGTCCATGTCACATCCATTGTGCGGCGCATTGTAGTGATGATGTCGGCTTTGTTACATGGATTTTTCCGCTGATTCAGATGTTCCAGCGCGGCGCCGTCATCGCCAGGCGTTGGCGCAGCTCACCGATGTTCGCGGCCAGTTGTCGGGTCAGCAAGCGGTAGCCGTCCAGCGTGCTGTAGACCGGCGTGTCGAGACAGGCGTCCGGCAGCTCCAGCGGGCGCTGCAGGCGTTGCGTGGCGCCGGACTTCAAGGCCCGGGCCATGCCGATCAGTTGCACGCGGATCACCCGGTGTTCGGCCCGCAGCGCCGATTGCAGATGCGCCATGGCTTCGGGGTCGTTGGCATCCGGGCGGGTGTTGCCGAGGATTTCCAGGGTACTGACGCACATTCGCAGGTTGCGCTGAATCGCGTCCAGCTCGGTCATGGAGATTTTCACTTCCTTGGACACCGAAGGCATCAGCGAGCGCAGTTGCACCATCACCGCGGTCACCCGGCCCATCAGCTTCAGATGTTCATCGGCGCTGACCGGTTGGCCGCCAATGATCCGCCCGTACAACGTGGCGCAGTCGCGCAAGGCATCGGCCAGGTTGTAGCGCCACGAATACACGGCGTACAGCGGCAGGGCGAAGGAAAATGCCAGGGCCAGGGCGATGCCGATCAGGATGTCGACTCCGCGCCACAAGCCGTCGGTGATCGGATTGTCGCCATGCCCGGCGACAATGAATACGGTGATTGCCGAGAGCAGGGCGGTGTACCCGCCCTTGCCGATCGCGTGATAGGAGAAGAACCCGCAGACCACCGCCATGGCAAAGTAGGTCAGCCACGGCAGGCCCAGCCATGCCTGTTGCGCTACCAGCAGCAGACCGACGCCGGCACCGATCAGGGTGCCGGTGGCGCGTTCGGCGGCTTTCTTGCCGATGTTGCCGTGGTGTTGCAGGCCGCCGATCACCACCAGCATGGTCACCGACGCCCACTCGCCGTGGGGCAGGTTGATGCCGGTGGTCAGCAGGATGGTCGCCAGCAGCCCCAGCGCTACCCGCACCGCGTGAATCAATCGGGCGTGCTGGTAGCGGCGGTACGGGTCCAGCAACGGACGCAGGATTCGCCGCAGCAGCGGTGGCAGTCGTTGGGTGCTGAAGGTGCTCAGTGCAAAGTCCTCGTCAGAAGATGTAATCGGTGGTCAGGAAGCTCGAATCGCGGCCGCGAATGATTTCGCTGATCAGGTCCTTGTTGCTGTCCTGGAACTTGGTTGCCACCAGTGTGCGGATCGAAAACACCCGCAGGGCATCGTGTACCGACAGCGTGCCTTCGGCGGAGTTCTTGCGCCCGTTGAACGGGTAGGTGTCCGGGCCGCGCTGGCACTGGGCGTTGAGGTTGATCCGCCCGACCTGGTTGGCGAAAGTGTCGACCAGTCGGCCGATCGCCACCGGGTTGGTGCCGAACAGGCTCAGTTGCTGGCCGAAGTCCGATTCCAGCACGTAATCGATCACGGTATCGAGGTGACGGTACGGCACGATCGGCACCACCGGGCCGAACTGTTCTTCGTTGTACACGCGCATCTGCGGCGTCACCGGGTACAGCACGGCGGGGTAGAAGAACGACTCGCGACTCTCGCCGCCATTCCGGTTGACCACTTGTGCGCCCTTGCTCTGCGCGTCGGCCACCAGACCGTGCAGGTAGTCGACCTTGCCCGACTCCGGCAGCGGCGTCAGTGCCACGCCGCTGTCCCATGGCATGCCCGGCTTGAGGGTGGCGAGTTTGGCGTTGAATTTTTCGATGAAGGCGTCGACCACGTCCTCGTGCACAAACAGGATCTTCAGCGCGGTGCAGCGCTGGCCGTTGAACGACAGCGAACCGGTGACCGCTTCGCTGACCGCATTATCCAGATCGACTTCCGGCAGGACGATGCCGGGGTTCTTCGCATCCAGGCCCAGCGCGGCGCGCAAGCGGTGTGGTTTCGGGTGCAGCTTTTTCAGGTCGCTGGCGGCCTTGTTGGTGCCGATGAAGGCGAAGATGTCGATCTTGCCGCTGGCCATCAGCGCGCTGACGGTTTCGCGGCCGCTGCCGTAGATCACGTTGATCACGCCGGTCGGGAAGCTGTCGCGGAACGCTTCGAGCAACGGGCGGATCAGCAACACGCCGAGCTTGGCCGGTTTGAACACCACGGTGTTGCCCATGATCAGCGCTGGAATCAGCGTGGTGAAGGTTTCGTTCAGCGGATAGTTGTAAGGGCCCATGCACAGTGCCACGCCGAGCGGCACGCGGCGGATCTGGCCGAGGGTGTCCTGTTCCAGTTCGAAACGGCTGGAGCGGCGGTCGAGTTCTTTCAGTGCATTGATGGTGTCGACGATGTAGTCGCAGGTGCGGTCGAACTCTTTTTCCGAGTCCTTGAGGTTCTTGCCGATCTCCCACATCAGCAGCTTGACCACGGCTTCGCGCTGCTGGCGCATCCGGCCGAGGAACGCTTCGACGTGCTGGATCCGTTCGGCCACGCGCATGGTCGGCCACAGGCCCTGACCGCGATCGTAGGCGCGCACGGCGGCATCGAGGGCGGTGAGCGCGGTGTCGGCGTCGAGAAGTGGGGTGCTGCCGAGAATCACTTGTTCATCGCCGTTTTCGCCGTGCAGATACACCGGGCTGCGCACCGTGGCCAGTGGGCCGTCCCAGCGCCGCAGTTGGCCATCGACGAGGTATTCGCGTTGCTCGACCTGACCGTCGAGGCGGTATTTTTCCGGGATGTCGCTGACAGAAGGGAACAGATTGCCAAGGATGTTTGCTGTGGTCATGTCGCTACCCCGTGTTGATGTCCGTATACAGATCAAAAAGTCTTTACAGGTTATACGCCTGAATGCGCGGGAATTTAAACCCGTGAATGTCACGCGAATGTCACGCAGAGAGGCGGAACAGAGGGATATCAGCAATGCCGTTTACCCTGTGGGAGCTGGCTTGCCAGCGATTAGGCCGGCACTCCCGCGACTTTCATTGGCTGACACTCCGCTATCGCTGGCAAGCCAGCTCCCACAGGTTTTGTGGTGTTGTCCGAGCCCGAGCTCAATCCTGACTGGCCCCGTTTGCCCCCATCGTTGTCCGGCAATGCCCTCAACCCGCTGCCGTGCCTGCCTTAAGGTGTGATCACAACAAAAAGCGATGCCACCCTCGAGGATCGTTATGCGGGCAATCCCACTCACTTTACTGCTGGCGCTATTCATGACGCTGTGCGGCTGCGACGAAAAATCCGCACCGCCGGCGACCACTCACAATGCTACTCCCACCGACCCGGTACTGGCGCAGATCTACGCCAACAGCTGCCAGCTCTGTCACGCCAATCCCGCCGCCAACGCACCATTGACCGGTGACCGAAAAGCCTGGGAACCACGCATCCGCCAGGGCGCCGACACGCTGCTCGACCACGCCATCAACGGCTACAACGGCATGCCGCCAATGGGCCAGTGCGTCGAGTGCAGCGAAGAGCAATTCCTGCAACTGATCGGCTTCATGGCCGACCAGCCCCTCCCACAATAAGGGCGCGCGCATGAGCATGGATCTGACACGGCGTCAGTTGTTGCAACGGGCAAGTATCGTCGGCGCGTTCAGCGCATTGGCGGCCAATCCCGCGCTGGGGCAGTTGCTGCGCGCCCCGCGACTGATTCCCTGGCGCAACTGGTCGGGCGGGCAGAGTTGTCTGCCGGCGGCGCGGCTGGCGCCGAAGAATCTTGATGAACTAAGCGCTGCGATTCGTCAGGCCCAGGGCAAAATCCGCCCGGTCGGTTCGGCGCATTCGTTCAGCGCACTGGTGCCCACCGACGGCACTTTGCTGTCGCTGAGCTACTTCACCGGGCTGCTCGACCACGATCCGAACACCCTGCAGGCGGAATTCGGCGCCGGTACGCCGATGTCGCGCATGGGCGTGCCGCTGAAGGACGTCGGCCAGGCCCTGCAGAACATGGCCGATATCGATTACCAGACTCTCGCCGGGGCAATTTCCACCTCGACCCACGGCACCGGGAAAACCTTTCAGTCGTACTCGGCGCATGTCTGCGGCCTGCAACTGGTGACGGCCAACGGCGAGGTGCTGGACTGCGACAGTCAGCGCCACCCGGAAGTGTTCAATGCCGCCCGGGTATCCCTTGGGGCACTGGGCGTGGCGACGAAAATCCGTCTGCAAAATCGCCCGGCCTACCGCCTGCGTGAGCGTCAATGGATCGCCAAGACCGAAGAGCTGCTGGAAGACCTCGACAAAAACACCCGGGAAAACCAGCACTGGGAAATGCTCGTCGTCACCCATTCCGATTACGCGCTGTCCATCGCCCTCAACGAAACCAGCGACCCGGCCACGCCGCCGATCCCGCCCGAAGAGGAGGGCGGCAACGAGTTCGTGACCCTGATCGAGAAGCTCGACAAGTACGGCAGCGACTTTCCCGAGCTGCGCCGCACGCTGCTCAACAGCCTGCGGCATATGGCGAGTTTCGATGATCGGGTCGGCGACTCGTTCGACATCTACGCCAACGTGCGCACCGTGCGCTTCAACGAGATGGAATATTCGGTGCCCGCCGAACACGGCCCGGCCTGTCTGCGTGAAATCCTCAAGCTGATTCAGGACAAGGACCTGCGTACCTGGTTTCCCATCGAATACCGCTACGTCAAGGCCGACGACATTCCGCTGAGCATGTTCGAGGGCCGCGACAGCTGTTCGATCTCGGTGCACCAGCATTACCAGATGGATCATCACAACTTCTTCGCCGCGGTCGAGCCGATCTTCTGGAAGTACAACGGCCGTCCGCACTGGGGCAAATTGCACACGCTCAACGCGAAGAATCTGCAACCGCTGTACCCGCGCTGGCGCGAATTTGTTGACGTGCGCCAGGCGCTGGATCCGAGCGGGCGTTTTCTCAATGCATATCTGTCGTCGATTCTGGGGGTGAGCTGATGGCGGTCAATCGACGCAATTTTCTCATCGGCACGCTGGGTGTCGGCGCTTTGTTGGTGGGCGTGGGCGCCTGGCTGCGACCGAGTGATCGTGGCGGCCCGTACAGCGAGTATTTTCGCGCGCTGAATAAAGAGTTGAAGGACAACGGCCCGATGCGCCCGGTGTTGTTGATCGATCTGGATCGCCTCGATCACAACATCGACGTGGTGATGCAGTCGGTCAAACGCGGCGGCAAGCAATTGCGTCTGGTGGAAAAATCCCTGCCGTCGCCGGGCTTGTTGAGCTACATCGCGCAACGGGCCGGGACGCAAAAACTCATGTCGTTTCACCAGCCGTTTCTCAATCACGATGCTGTAGCGTTTCCGCAGTCCGACATCCTGCTCGGCAAGCCGTTGCCGGTGCGTTCGGCCGAGCTGTTTTATCAGACTCACAAAGGCCCGTTCGATCCTTCCAGGCAACTGCAATGGCTGCTCGACGGGCCTGTACGGCTGCAGCAATACCTGGCGTTGGCGCAAGGGCTGGGCACGCGGATGCGCATCAACATCGAACTGGATGTCGGCCTGCATCGCGGCGGGGTCAGTGATGTGAATGTGTTGGGGCAGATGCTCACGCTGATCAGCGCCAATCCACAGCATCTGCAGTTCGCCGGGTTCATGGGCTACGACCCGTTCGTGGGCATGGGCGTGCCGGGGATTCTCGGTTCGCCCGAGGAACTGTTCGCCAAGGTGATGGTGATTTATCAGCGCTGCGTCGATTTCACCCGCCAGCAGTATCCGACGTTGTGGAATGACAACCTGTGCCTGAACACCGCCGGCAGCCCGAGTTATCGCATCCATGAAAACGAGCAGTTGAGCACCGAGGTTTCGGTGGGCACGGCGATGCTCAAGCCGACGCATTACGACCTGCCTTCTCTGGTTGACCACGTGCCGGCGACCTACATCGCCACGCCTGTGTTGAAGAGTACGGGGGCGGTGAACATTCCGGCGCTGGATGACAATTCCAAATTGTTTTCGTGGTGGGACCCGAATCAGCGGCAGACTTATTTCATCTATGGCGGCAACTGGATGGCCGAGTTCGAATCCCCGCCGGGGTTGCAGAGCAATGGGGTGTACGGACGCAGCTCGAATCAGGAGATGGTCAACGGTTCGAATGCCGTCGGCCTGACCGTCGAGGATCAAGTGTTTCTGCGCCCGACCCAGACCGAAGCCGTGCTGCTGCAATTCGGTGATCTGCTGGCAGTGCGTGGCGGCAAGATTGTCGACACCTGGCCGGTCTACACCTGACCCGCAGCCACCACAAATTTCCTCTGTAGGAGTGAGCCTGCTCGCGATAGCGTCCTGTCAGCTGAACTGTATTTTGCTGATCCAACGCCATCGCGAGCAGGCTCACTCCTACATTAGATTGATGTACACCTGACATCCCGCGCCATCTCCCACATTCTGTAATGAAGCTTTTATGACAAAAGTTCGGTAGCACATCGCCAGTCCGGTCATGCCTATGTAACGCGCTTGAGGGGCCCAACGGGGCGCTTTTCACAAGCCGAGGCGGGACGCCGGGAGTGAGGCAATGGGGACTATGGAACGCTACTCGAAAGTGGGCATGCAGGAACTCGATCAGCGCCTGTCGAAGATCGTCGAGGCCGCGCGCAAGAAGCCGGTTTCGGTATATCGCTACGGCGCGCCGTGGGTCTGGATCGTCTCGCAGGATGACTGGCAGGGCGCCTTGAAAGAGGTCTCCAGCTACATTCCGCCCGGCCATTCGCTGGTGTTGCTGCGCCCGCAGATCGATGACTTGCTCGACGCCCACCAAGGCCTGCTGCACGAGCTCAATGTCGAGCCGGGCATGCTCATTCCCGCGCAAACCGTCATGCACATCCTGCTCCTGCAACTGCTGTATTCGGTGCCCAGCGAGCAGCAACTGTATGAGCAACTCAATTACAACCTGCTGTTCCGCTGGTTCGTCGGTCTTGGCCTGAACCAGAAAGTCTGGAGCTTCAACGTCCTCAGTCGTGACATCGCCACGTTGCTCAACAACCCGCGTGCGGTGCAGCTCATTCAAAAAATCATCGGCGAAGTGTTCTGCGGTGCCTTGCTGCAAATGCCCGAGTTCTCGTTGAACTTCGCGCTGCTGCACACCTGGCTCGGCAAGCACAGCGGTGCCTCGACAGTCAGCAACTGACGCAAAACACAAGGCGCGCAACAGCGTCAACAGGTCATCGCGAATTCAGGGGGTAGTGTGGATCAGATTTTCACGTCACGGCTGGCGCTGTGGGGCTGGCTGCTGGTGACGGCCGGCGCGCAACCGGCATTCGCCGAAGAGGCTGCCCAAGGCGCCGCGCCGCAACGTCTGGTGGACGTCAACGAATACTTCGTGCGCGGCAACACCGTGCTCGACGCGCGGGCCATCGAAGAAGCGGTGTATCCGTTTCTCGGCCCGCAAAAAGCCATGACTGACATCGAAGGCGCCCGTGATGCCTTGCAGAAGGCTTATCAGCAGCGCGGCTACCAATCGGTGTTCGTCGAACTGCCGGAGCAAGCGGTAGCGGACGGCATCGTCTATCTGCAAGTCAGCGAAACCAAGGTCGGCCGCGTGCGTGTGGTCGGCGCCAAACACTATTCGCCGCTGGACATCCGCGACAACGTCCCGGCGCTGAAAGAAGGCGAGGTGCCGGACTTCGCCAAGGTTCAGGGCGAACTGGCGCAGCTCAATAAAACCCCGGGCCGCCAGGTCATGCCGCTGGTGCGTGAAGGTCAGCGCCCCGGCACCATGGACGTGGACTTGCAGGTCGAAGACCAGAATCCGTGGAGCGCCAGCGTCGGCCTCAACAACGATTACAGCGCCGACACCGAGAAGCTGCGCGCCGTCACCAGCCTCGGCTACAACAACCTCTGGCAACTCGGTCACAGCATCAACCTGACGTACTTCACCGCGCCGCAGGACACCGACAACGCCAAGGTCTGGTCGGCTTCCTACACCGCGCCGCTGAGCGAGCGCTGGAGCGTGCAGTTCTCCGGTTATCAGTCCGACAGCAACGTCGCAACCATCGGCGGCAGTAACGTGTTGGGCAAGGGGCACTCCTACGGCGTGTCGGCGATCTACACGCTGCCGTCCAGCGGCAACTGGTCGAACTCGCTGTCGGCAGGTATCGACTTCAAGGACTTCGACGAGCGCCTGACGCTGTCCGGCGAGAGCGACAAGGTGCCGCTGAAATACGCGCCGTTCACCTTCGCCTACAACGGCTTCCGTTACACCGAAAAGAGCCAGCTCGGCCTCGGTCTGAGCCTGGTGGCGGCCACCCGCAGCATTTTCGGTTACGGCAGCTCCGACGAAGACTTCGACTACAAACGCTACCGCGCCAACCCGAGTTTCGCCGTGCTCAAGGGCGACAGCAACTTCACCTGGACCTTCGACAACGACTGGCAGAGCGCGAGCAAAGGCGCGTTCCAGCTGGCGTCGGGGCCACTGGTCTCCAACGAACAGTTTTCCGCCGGCGGCGCGACTTCGGTACGCGGTTATCTGGCGGCCGAGCGCACCGGTGATGACGGCGTGCTGCTCAGTCAGGAACTGCGCACCCCGTCGCTGGCGAAATACGCCGGCAGCTGGATGCAGGAATGGCGCTTCTACGCCTTCGCCGAAGGCGCGCAACTGTACCTGCGCGACGAACTGCCGGACCAGGACGCCAGTTACGCCCTGGCCAGCGTCGGCCTCGGCACCCGCGCCAGCCTCAGCAAATGGCTGTCCGGCAGCCTCGACTGGGGTTACCCGTTACTCGAAGGGCCGAACACCTCGAAGCAGGAGTCGCGCCTGCACTTCAACCTTCAAGCCACTTTCTAAAGGAGCACGTTCATGCAGCGCCTCATTCTTTCGTTGTTGATCTGCCTGGGCTTCGTGCTCCCGGCCACGGCGCAGGCCTGGTGGCAGGACGACTGGCATTACCGCAAACAGATCGCCGTCGACACCACGCCGCAGGGCGCCGGGATCAATCAGGCCCTCGGTCGCACCGCGCTTCTGGTGCGCTTGCACACCGGCAACTTCACCTTCGACGGGGTCAAGGAAGACGGCTCGGACCTGCGCTTCGTTGCCGCCGATGACAAGACCGTGCTCAACCACCAGATCGAAAGCTTCGACACGCTGATGGGCATGGCGCTGATCTGGGTCGATGTACCGAATGTCGAGGGCGGCCAGCGTCAGGACATCTGGATGTATTACGGCAATCAGAAGGCCCCGGCCACCGGCAACGGCCAGTTGACCTTCGATCCGAATTACACCGCGCTGTATCACTTCGACGGCGCCACCGGCACGCCGGCCAAGGACACCACCGCTTACGGCAACACCGCACAAAGCGCCACCGGCGCGGCGATTGACGGCGTGGTCGGGCGCGCCTTGCAGTTCAGCGGCCAGCCGTTGCTGCTGCCGGCCAGTCCGTCGTTGCAGCACAGTGCTGGCAGTGCGTTCACCTTCAGCGCCTGGCTGCGTCTGGATCAGGCCAATGGCGAACAACTGATTCTGGCCCGCCGTGAAGGCGCCAACAGTCTGCTGGTCGGGGTCAATCAAGGTGTGCCGTTCGTGGAGATCGACGGCCAGCGCGCCGTGTCCTCTCAGCCGCTGAACCCCGGCCAATGGCAGCATGTTGCGCTGACCGCCGAAGGTTCGAAAGTCAGCCTGTACATCAACGGTCGTGAGAGTGCGACCCTCGCGCAAGCGATGCCGGCGTTCAATTCGGTGATGGCGATTGGCGGCGATCTGGCCGCAGGCCCGTACCAGCCATTCGTGGGCGCCATCGACGAACTGCGCCTGTCGAAAGTCGCGCGTCCGGCGCCGTTGCTGCTGGCTGATGCGACCTCCCAAGGCGCCGAGTCGAAACTGGTGGCCTACGGTGTCGATGAAGAACAGTCCGGTTTCGGCTTCGGCAGCCTCGGTTTCCTGCTCAACGCGGTGCCGGTGGACGCCTGGGTGATCATCGCCGTGCTGGTGCTGATGATGTTCCAGTCGTGGATCATCATGCTGCGCAAGAACCGCACCCTCAGCCGCGTGAGCAAGGCCAACGAGGACTTCCGCGAGCAGTTCGCCAAGGTCGGTACCCGTCTGGAAATGTTCGCCGACGACGCGCAACTGGCTCAGCGTCTGCAGCATTCGCCGCTGTGGCGCCTGTACTCGGTGGCAGTCAAGGAAATCCGCACCCGCCGCGAGCAGGGCGCCGATACCTCTTCGGTTTCCGCAGCAACTATCGAAGCCATCCGTTGCTCGATGGACGGCGTACGCACTCGTGAGAACCAGGCGCTCAGTTCGAAACTCTCGACCCTGTCCAACGCCATCGCCGGTGGCCCATACATTGGCCTGCTCGGCACCGTGCTGGGGATCATGGTCGTATTCCTCGGCACCGCCATGGCCGGCGACGTCAACATCAACGCCATCGCGCCGGGCATGGCCGCCGCATTGCTCGCCACCGCCATGGGCCTGTTCGTCGCGATCCCGGCGCTGTTTGGCTACAACCGCCTGATCACCCGCAACAAGGAAGTCAGCGCCGACATGCGCGTGTTCGTCGACGAGTTCATCACGCGTCTGGCGGAGATGCACGGCGAAGGCCAGTCCAGCGAAGCGGCGCATCAGCGCGGCCATCACGCCAACCACTCCGTACCGGCCTGAGGAGCACTGCCATGGCGTCCGTAAATGCCTCCCACGACGATGACGAAGATGCAGCGGTGGACAGCATCAACATCACCCCATTGGTCGACGTGCTGATGGTGGTGCTGGTGATGTTCATCCTCACCGCCACCGCGCAGGTCTCCGGGATCCAGATCAACCTGCCCAAGGCCAGCGCCTCGGTGTCGCTGTCGGAGGCCAAGACCAAGGCGATTTCGGTCAACGACGGCGGTCAGGTGTTCCTCGACGCCTACCCGGTGACCCTGGCCGAGCTGGAGGAACGCCTGCGTATCGAGAAGGCGCAGAGCCCGGACTTCCCGGTGATCGTGCGCGGCGACGCCACGGTGCAGTACCAGAAGGTCATTGAAGTGCTGGATCTGTTGCGCCGGCTCGAACTTTCTCAGGTCGGTCTGGTGACCGGCAAACCGACGCAGGGCTGAGTGATGACCGCACAACTTCCGATCGAGCCGCTGCCGGTGAAAAGGTCGCCGATGCGCTTTGTAAAGTGGGGCGCCGGGCTGCTGCTCGGCGCGCTCGCCGCGTGGTTCCTGTGGCAGTGGGCCAATGACATGAGCGGCGTGCGCCGTGAAGCGCCGAAGGTGCCGACGATCATTCCGTTGCCGCCTCCGCCGCCGCCACCTCCGGAAAAACCACCGGAGCCGGAAACCCCGGTGGAAGAAAAAGTCGTCGAGCCCGAGCCCACGCCCGAGCCGCAAGAGGTCAAGCCCGAGGAAGAGGCGCCGCCATCGCCAGCAGACGATCTGGCCAACCCGATGCAAATGGACGGTGACGCGCAGAGTGGCAACGACGCTTTCAACATCGGCGCCGGCAAGGGCGGCGGCATGGCCGGCGCGGGTGGCGGACGCCTGGGCACCGGCACCTACAGCCAGTTCCTCGCGTTCACTTTTCAGCGTTTGCTGCGCGAGAACCCCGATCTGCGCAACCTCGCATTCTCGCTGCAGGCCGATGTGTGGCTGAGCAGCGTCGGCGAAATCACCCGGGTCGAGTTGGTCAAGTCCAGCGGCAAGCCCGAGATCGATACCCAGGTGCTGGCCGCATTGCGTAACGCGCCCCATCTGAGCGAACGGCCACCGGCCTCCATCACCTTGCCTGTGCGCCTGTCCCTGCAAGGGCGGCGTCCGGGTTAACCGAATTCATAAAGCTGTATGAAAAGGAGTTGTGTGCAGATGATTTCCAACGTGAATCGATTGTCCCTGGCGGTCGGCATGGTCATCGCGACCCTGGTCGGGCAGGCCGCGGCAGCGCCTGCGCCCTCGGAGAACGCCACGATCAATCTGATCCGCTTGCTGGTCGAGCAGGGCATTCTGAAACAGGACAAGGCTGACGCGCTGATCGCCCAGGCGCAGAACGAAGCCGCCCAGGCCAAGCAGGCAGCGGCTTCGACTGCGGTAGCGGCCGGACCGGTGGCGGCACCGGGCGATGTGCGCGTGCAGTACGTGCCCGCCGCGGTGCGCGACCAGATCCGCGATCAGGTCAAGGCCGAAGTCATGGCCACCGCCAAGCAGGAAAACTGGGCGGCGCCCAATACCTTCCCGGAGTGGGCTTCGCGTATCAGCTTCGACGGCGACATTCGTCTGCGTGACGAGTCGCGCTACTACTCGGGCAGCAACAGCAACGAAATCGTCGACTTCGCCAAACTCAACAACAACGGTCCGTACGACGTGAACCCCAACAGCAGCACCAGTCTGCCGCCGTTGCTCAACACCCGTGAAGACCGCACCAACCAGTTCCGCCTGCGCGCACGGCTGGGCATGAAAGCGGTGATCTCGCCGGAATGGACCGCCGGCATCCGCATCGGCACCGGCTCGGACAACAACCCGGTGTCGACCACGCAGAACCTCGGCGGCGGCTTCGCCAAGAAAGATATCTGGCTCGATCAGGGCTACCTGAACTGGAAGCCGACCGATGAGCTGACCCTGACCGGCGGGCGTTTCGCCAACCCGTTCATGTCCACCGACATGCTGTATTCCAACGACCTGAATTTCGATGGCGTGGCGGCGATTTTCGACCACAAGCTCAACCGCGACTGGGGCGTGTTCGGCACCGTCGGCGCGTTCCCGGTGGACTACACCAACGACACCAGCACCAGCAACGGTTTCGACAAGGAAGAGAGCGACAACAAATGGCTGTACGGCGCGCAGCTCGGCGCCAAGTGGGCGATCAACAGCAACAACCGCCTCAAGGGCGCGTTGGCCTACTACCGTTTCGACGACATTCAGGGGCAACGCTCCAGCCCTTGCGAACCGTGGGCCGGCGCTCCGGGCTGCGACACCGACGGCACGCGTGCGGCGTTCATGCAGAAGGGCAACAGCGTGTTCCTGCTGCGCGACATCACGCCGAACCCGGCCAACCCGACCACCACGCCGCAGCCGCAATTCGTCGGCCTGGCGTCGGAGTTCAACCTGCTCGACCTGAACCTGGTGTGGGATGCCGACCTGCCGCAAGACTTCAAGCTGCGCAGCCAGGGCAACTACATCCACAACCTCGGTTACGACGAAGGCGACATGCGCAAGCGCTCCGGGGGGCAGATCGTCAACAACCTCAACAGCAACGGCGAGATCGAAAGCGGCGCCAATGCGTGGATGGTGCAGTTCACCCTCGGCAATGCGCTGGACCTGAAGAAGCAGGGCGACTGGAATATGTTCGCCGGCTACAAATACATCCAGCCGGACGCCTTGCCCGACGGCTTCAACGATTCCTCGTTCCACCTCGGCGGCACCAACGCCAAGGGCTATTTCCTCGGCGGCAATTACGGTCTGGCGAAGAACGTCTACGCCACCGGCCGCTGGCTGAGCACCGAGGCGGTGTACGGCGCGCCGTTCGACATCGACGTCTTGCAGCTTGAGATCAACACGCGCTTCTAAGGCGCCGGGAGTACGGTCATGCACGCACGAGTTTTTCTGTTGGGGCTGAGTTTTTTCATTGCACAAGGCGCGCACGCCGAAGGCATGGAGGAGCGTCTGCGTACCCAGTTGCGCAGCACCACTCAACAGTTGCAGGCCCTGCAAAGTCAGCAGGCCCAGGCCAGCGCCGCGCAACTGGCGGCGCAGAACGAGGCCAAGGCCGCGCAGGCGCAGATCAAGCAATTGACCGCTGAACTGGCCAAGGCCAAAGGCGTCGCCGAGCAGTTGGCTGGCCAGCAGCAGAGCCTGCACAGCCAGGCGCAAGCGCAAGTCGCCGCCAGCAGCGAACAGGTCGGCAAGTTCAAGAAGGCCTACGACGAGTTGCTGGTCATGGCCCGTGCCAAAGAGGCAGAACGGTCTAAGCTTCAAACGCAATTGGCTGAACGTGACACACAAGTGCAGCAATGTTCAGTCAAGAATCAGCAGATGTATGGCGTCGCCAAGCAGATCCTCAGCGCTTACGAAAACATCGATGTCGCCGAGGTGATGAAGATCCGCCAGCCCTTTGCGGGCAGCGCCCGGGTCAAGTTCGATGAGCTGGCCCAGGGGTTTGGTGACGAGCTTTACAAGACTCAATTCGACGCGCCGCAAGCTGCGCTCTCGCACTGATAAACAAGGAAGAAGTCATGACTCAATTGATCAGCCATGTGTCCCCACAATCCCTGACCGACGTCCTGCAAGCGGCCGGTTATCGCGTCAACCAGACCGAACAGAACGGCATCGTGCAATTGCTCAGCGCCAGTCAGGGCATCGGTTATGCCGTGCGTTTCGGCAACCCGGCGGTGGAGCAGGGCAGCTACGTCGATTTCACTTTCAGCTGCGCGCTGCGGGTGCAAGGTGAGTTGCCGCAGGGCGTGGCCGAACAGTGGAACGCTACCCGGCGTTTTGCGCGGTTGTCGTTGCAGGGCGAGTTTCTGGTGATGGAAATGGACGTGGTGCTGGCGGCCGGTGTGAGCAGCGATCACCTACGCGGCAATCTGGAATTGTGGGATCGCCTGTTGCAGGAGTTCATCGTCTACCTGCGTGATTTCAGCCAGGCCGCACAAGCTTCGACAGCAAAAGTCGCCACCGCTGAGCAAGAGGAAGTCGCGCTGTGAAAAAGCCTGCCATGGTGATCGGCGCCGGGGCAGTGGCGCTGTTGGTGGTAGCCGTGGCGCTGGTGCTGCGACCGGGTGCTGACCCGGTCGCCGCCCAGCAATCGTCGCCGTTGGCGGCGGTTGCTGCGGGGCCGGCAGTGGCGCGGTTGGGCAATCAGCAGGTGACGCCGCAGGAATTGCAGGCGCTGCTGGCTACCGTCCCGCCGGCGACTCGCGAGCAATTGCGCGGCAACCGGGAAGCGCTGGAGCGCTGGATTCGTACGCGGTTGGCGGAGAAAGCCGTGCTGGAACAGGCCGATGCTCAGGGCTGGGCGCAGCGTCCGGACGTGGTGCGGCAAACCCGCGCGGCCACTGAGCAGATCGTCTTTCGCGATTACCTGCGCTCGGTCAGCACGGTGCCGGCGGACTATCCGAGTACGGCCGAGTTGCAGCAGGCGTATGACGCTGGCAAGGGCAACTGGCAGACGCCGGCGTTGTACCGGGTGAGCCAGATTTTCCTCGCTGTGCCGGATGCCCAGAGCCTGGAAGCCGTGCGCAAGCAGGCCACCGAGCTAAGCAAGAAGGCCCAGAGCACGCCGGGGGATTTTGCCGCGCTGGCGACTCAGTATTCGCAGGATCGCCTGACCGCCGAACGTGGCGGCGACACCGGGCTGCAACCGTTGCAGCAACTGGTGCCGGAGGTACGGGGTGCGGTGGCGAAATTGAAGGTCGGTGCGGTGTCCGATCCAGTGCAGAGCGCGGCCGGCTTCCATGTGATCAAACTCACTGAACAGCAACCGGCACGTACTGCGACCCTCGACGAACTGCGCGATCAACTGACCCAAGCCTTGCGTGCGCAACGTCAGGAGCAGATTGCTCAGGCGTATCTGGACGGGATGCTCAATACCGCGACGCTGAGTATCGATGGGGCCGAGCTGAACAAAGTCCTCGAAACCAACAATTAGAGCACTGGCACACCACAAACCCTGTAGGAGTGAGCCTGCTCGCGATAGCGGTGTGTCAGGCAAAGAGATGTCAGCTGTGCCGACGCCATCGCGAGCAGGCTCACTCCTACAAGGGGCTGCGCAATGTCTAAATACAAAGATCGACAGGGAGTCATCGATGTCATTCACCGAACCCGCAGGACGACAGGGTAGCGCCGACTACCGCTGGGCACAGCGCGAGCGCGAACCATGGCTGGCGCAAGCCGCGACCATTGATGCCGAGGTCGCGCAATATTTTCTGGTCAGTGCCCGTTGCGGCTGTTTCATGCAGGCGGCGCGCAGCCTCAACGTGCGCTCGACCTTGCTGCGCAAGCAACTGGCGCAGCTGGAGCAAACGCTGCAGCACTCGCTGTTCAGCTTTCAGGGCAGCGCCCTGAGCCTGACCCGTGAAGGTCAGCAGTTGCAGGCGCAACTGGTGGCGCTGGCCCACGAACGCAAACTGCCGGTGGTCGAGCAGCCACTGGTGCGTTTGGCGGTGGCCGAATCGATCCTGCATGACATCCTCGGTCGCGACCTGATCGCGTTGCTGCGGCGCAATGCCAGCGTGCGCCTGGAGATCATCGCGCTGGACAGCGAACTGGCGTTGCGCGCGGTCAGTGCCGACGTGGTGCTGTGGCTGGCCCACGGCGAAACCCCCAGCCCCGGCCCGACTTTCACCACCAGTCAGCCGCAGGCCCTGGCGCGTCTGGATTACCTGCCGCACATCGCCAAACGCTATTCCCGGGTCACCGCGCGCCCGGCGAGTGCCGACGACCTCAGCGATTTCATGCTGGTGCAATGGCAGCACGACCGGCAGATCGACAGCTTCCGGCCGTGGAATGAACTGGTCGAACAACGTCTGGCGGGCGTGGTGCAGATGCAGTCTTATGAACTGATGCTGGAAATGATCCGTTGCAGCGCTTGCATTGGTTTATTGCCGGCGTACATGAGTCGTTTCGACCGGGGGCTGGTGGCGTTGCCGGGGTTGTTTGATGAGCCGATGCAGCTACAGGCGTGGCTGGCGGTGAATGCTGAATCCCGGGACGTCGCCGAAGTGCAAACCCTGGTCGAACTGATCCAGCACACCTTCAACGAACGCCAGGAATGGTTCCAGACCTGATCCGATTCTGCCAACACCCCCAATCCCCTGTGGGAGCGGGCTTGCTCGCGAAAGCGGTCTGAAATTCGACATCTGTGTTGCCTGACACACCGCTTTCGCGAGCAAGCCCGCTCCCACATTTTGCTATTCGCCAGCCAGAGGCTCAACGGTTTAGAGTAAGCGGCCACCCATCGATCCAGGAAGGATCCGCCATGCCCGACCACAACCCCGCCATCACCCTCGAACGCTTCAACGAATCCCATATCGAGGCCGTTACCGCGCTGTACAACGATCCGGCTGTGACCCGGCAGGTGTTGCAGATGCCGTTTCAGTCCACCGATATCTGGCGTCAGCGGCTGCTGGCGGAGAACGAGCGGATGGTCAAACTGGTGGCGCTGCATCAGGGCGCGGTGGTCGGTCATCTCGGGCTGGAAAACTATTCGCGGATCCGCCGCGCCCACGCCGGCAGTGTCGGCATGGCCGTCGCCGTCGCGTGGCAGGGCAAGGGTGTCGGGTCGAAACTGCTGGCGGCGGCGCTGGACGTCGCCGACAACTGGATGAACCTGCACCGGGTCGAACTCTCGGTGTACGCCGACAACCAGGCGGCTATCGGTCTCTACCGCAAGTTCGGCTTCGAAAACGAAGGCCTGTTTCGTGACTACGCCGTGCGCGACGGGCAATGGGTCGACACCCTGAGCATGGCCCGTCTGCGTCGTCGATAAGCCAAAAAAACCTGTGGGAGTCAGTTGCCCAGCGCGAACGCCACCGCCGCCTGCGCATGCAGTTCGGTGGTGTCGAGCAGGGGCAGGGCGCTTTGTTCGGGTTTGACCAGCAGACCGATTTCCGTGCAGCCGAGGATGATCGCCTGGGCGCCGCGCGCGGTCAGTGATTCGATCACCTGCTGATAGATTTTGCGCGATTCGTCACTGATCACCCCGACGCACAGTTCGTCGTAGATGATCCGGTGCACGTCCTTGCGCTCGCCGTCGTCCGGCACCAGTACCGTCAGACCCTGCGCAATCAGACGCTGCTTGAGAAAATCCTGCTCCATGGTGAACGCCGTGCCGAGCAGACCGACCGTGCGCGCATCGATGGCCAACGCTGCCTGCGCCGCCGGTTCGGCAATGTGCAGAAATGGAATGCTGATCGCTGCCTGAATCTGCGCCGCGACCTTGTGCATGGTGTTGGTACACAGCACCACGCATTCGGCGCCGCCGGCCTCGAGCCTGCGCGCGGCATCCACCAGAATCGCCGCCGCATCGTCCCAGCGCCCGGCGTGCTGCGCCTGTTCGACCGGGCCGAAGTCGACGCTGTACATCAGGATTTGCGCCGAGCGCAGCGAGCCGAGCCGGTCACGAACCTGTTGATTGATGAGACGATAATATTCCGCGCTGGATTCCCAGCTCATGCCGCCGATCAGGCCGATGGTGCGCATTGAAATTCCTCGAACAATGGCCCGTATTGGAAAAGTCGGGCTCCGGCCGAGTGTCCATCGGTTCAACGACGGATGCCAGTACAAAGCAACTGTACCGTTGATCCTGTTGCCAAGTGTCCCGGTGCCGGCGATCGAGGTTTAACGTACGCCGGCGCCTCGATCTGTCACTATCGACTATCGCAGGCTCTCCCCGAGGATCGTACCGATGAACGACGTACAACAACTGGGCGAAATGCTTCGTCACTATGCCGAGAGTGAAGCGCACAAGAAGCAATTGTTCGAAACGCAGTCACAGGCGTGGGCCAGCCGCATCACCGAGCTGTTCGGCCAGATCCAGCAATGGCTGGAGCCGGTGCAGGCACCGAACCTGCTGGAGGTGAGCCGCGAGGCTTATGTCGCATTCGGGCCGAGCACGCCGGTTGAAACCTCGACCTTCAAGACCGAGAAACTGAGCATCGTGATTGCCGGCAAACCGGTGGAATTCGTGCCGGACGTGATGGGCAGCGCCGGGCAGATTTCCCTGGCGGTGATGGGCCTGACGGCGGCGCGCTACGGCAGTATTTCGCTGGTCGGGCTGCCGAACGGCGAGTGGCAATGGCGCAAGACCAATGGCTTGAAGGATCCGGACACCTTCGTGTTTGATGCGGATTTTCTCGCACAGCAGTTGCAGAGCCTGATCCCGCGCGATCGCGCCTAGATCTCAGGATTTGCACAAGTCCCCTGTAGGAGTGAGCCTGCTCGCGATAGCGGTATATCAGTCACCATACAGTTGGCTGAATGACCGCAATCGCGAGCAGGCTCACTCCTACAAAGGGGCGGTGGTGGGGTTACATCTCGAGGTTGATCCAGCCTGGCTTCGCCTCTTCCGGCGCCACCGCCTTCACGGTTTTGCCGGTCGCCAGTTCCACCCGCCGTGCCACCTCCGGATCATCAGCAAACGGCACCATACTCGCATCATCCAGGCTTTCTGAAGTCTGATGGCGCAGGCAGTACTCCACCGCCAGCCACAGAAACACCACCCCCAGCACATTCAAGAAAATATCCATCCTCTGCGGCTCCCTGCCTCAGGCGATCTGCGCCTGGCTGCGTGCCAGCGCCACGTCGGCGACCCGCACCGTGCGCCAGACGTTGTAGGCCATCAGCAGCATGCCGCTGAGGAAGAACACCCCGCCGGCAAAGCGCACGATGAACCCCGGATGACTGGCCTGCAGCGCCTCGACAAACGAATAGGTCAGCGTGCCGTCCTCGTTGATCGCCCGCCACATCAGGCCCTGAGTGATGCCGTTGACCCACATCGACGCGATGTACAACACGGTGCCGATGGTCGCCAGCCAGAAGTGCAGGTTGATCAGCGGCGTGCTGTACATCTGCTCGCGGCCAAAGACTTTCGGCACCATGTGATACGTCGCGCCGAAGGTGATCATCGCCACCCAGCCCAAGGCCCCGGCGTGAACGTGGCCGATGGTCCAGTCGGTGTAGTGGGACAGGGCGTTGACCGTTTTGATCGCCATCATCGGGCCTTCGAAGGTCGACATGCCGTAGAACGCCAGCGACAGCACCAGGAAGCGCAAAATCGGGTCGGTGCGCAACTTATGCCAGGCGCCCGACAAGGTCATCATGCCGTTGATCATCCCGCCCCAGCTCGGCGCCAGCAGGATCAGCGACATCGCCATGCCCAGCGACTGCGCCCAATCCGGCAGCGCGGTGTAGTGCAAGTGGTGCGGGCCGGCCCAGATGTACAGGGTGATCAGCGCCCAGAAATGCACGATCGACAACCGATACGAATACACCGGGCGGTTGACCTGTTTCGGCACGAAGTAATACATCATTCCGAGAAAGCCGGTGGTCAGGAAGAAACCCACCGCGTTATGCCCGTACCACCACTGCACCATGGCATCGGTGGCCCCGGAATACACCGGATAGGATTTGAACCAGTCCACCGGGATCGACAGGTGATTGACCACGTGCAGCATGGCGATCACCAGAATGAACGCGCCGAAGAACCAGTTGCCGACATAGATGTGTTTGGTCTTGCGCTGCACCACGGTGGTGAAAAACACGATGGCGTACGCGACCCAGACCACCGCCATCCACCCCGCACCGGAGAATTCGATCTCGGCGTATTCCTTGGTGGTGGTGTAGCCCATTGGCAGGGTGATCAGCATGATCACGATCACCGATTGCCAGCCCCAGAAGGTGAAGGCCGCGAGCTTGTCCGAATACAGCCGCACCTGGCAGGTGCGCTGCACCGCGTAGTAACTGGCGGCGAATTGCGCGCTGCCGGCGAAACCGAAAATCACCAGGCTGGTGTGCAATGGCCGCAAGCGGCCGAAGGTGGTCCAGGGCAGGTCGAGGTTCATGTCCGGCCACACCAGTTGCGAGGCGATCCAGACACCCATCGCCATGCCGACGACACCCCAGAAAACCGTCGCGATAACGAATTGGCGGACGACCTTGTAGTTATACGCCTGTCCGATTGTTGCTGTGCTCATGGTCAGTTCATCCACGGTTGCAAAGTCTTGCCAGGCCACCCTGGTCTGGCACGAGCTGCACTGTAGGAATACCACTGGAAACAAAACAGGCTCAGGAATCTTTCATTTGTACGGATCAGATTGAAGTGCTGCCTGCGGCGTTCTGCCGCGCCCTGATATGGTTTTTATGACTTCAGGTGAATCTGTTGCGTGCTGCGCTGCACCTGCATAGTGCTGGCAAAATCTGTAGGAGTGAGCCTGCTCGCGATTGCGGTGTGTCAGTCAACAAAGCAGTTGCCTGACACACCGCAATCGCGAGCAGGCTCACTCCTACAGGAATTGCGCACAATTCTGATGGGGTAGCCGCTGCATGTATCAATACGATGATTACGACCGCGCACTGGTGTTCGAGCGCGTTGCGCAGTTTCGCGATCAGGTCGAGCGCTTCATGGCTGGAGAGTTGAGCGAGGAAGAGTTCCTGCCGCTGCGTCTGCAAAACGGCCTCTACCTGCAGAAGCACGCGTACATGCTGCGGGTGGCGATTCCCTACGGCACCCTGAGTGCCGAACAGATGCGCACGCTGGCGAGCATCGCCGCCGATTACGATCGCGGCTACGGCCACTTCACCACGCGGCAGAACCTGCAATTCAACTGGATCGAACTGGCGCAGGTGCCGGACATCCTTGAACGCCTGGCGCAGGTCAACATGCACGCGATCCAGACCTCCGGCAACTGCGTGCGCAACATCACCACCGAAGCCTTCGCCGGGGTCGCGGCGGACGAGTTGATCGACCCGCGCCCGTTGGCAGAAATCCTCCGCCAATGGTCGACGATCAACCCGGAATTCCTCTTCCTGCCACGCAAGTTCAAGATCGCCATCTGCTCGGCGAAGCAGGACCGTGCGGCGATCATGATGCATGACATCGGCCTGTATCTTTATCCGGGGCGAGACGGGCAGATGCTGCTGCGGGTGATCGTCGGCGGCGGGTTGGGGCGCACGCCGATCCTCGGTCTGCAGATTCGCGAAGGCTTGCCGTGGCAGCATCTGCTGTCCTACGTCGAAGCGATCCTGCGGGTCTACAACCGCCATGGCCGGCGCGACAACAAGTACAAGGCGCGGATCAAGATTCTGGTCAAGGCGCTGGGCATCGAGGCATTCGCCAAAGAGGTCGAGGAAGAATGGCAGCACCTCAAGGACGGCCCGGCGCAGCTGACCGAGGCTGAATACGAGCGGGTCGCCAGTGCCTTCGTGCCGCCGATCTATCACACCCTGGCTGACACCGATCTGGACTTCGGCACGCGTCTGGCCGAAAGCCCGGCGTTCGCCCGCTGGGTCGCGCGCAACGTGCAGCCGCACAAGAAACCGGGTTACACCAGCGTGGTGCTGTCGACCAAACCGGGTCTGAGTGCACCACCGGGGGATGTCACTGGCCAGCAGATGCTGGCGGTAGCCGACTGGTCGGAGCGTTTCGGTTTCGGCGAGATTCGCATTGCCCACGAACAGAATATTGTCCTGCCCGATGTGCAGAAGTCCGATCTGTATGAACTCTGGCAACTGGCCTGTGAGCACAATCTGGGCAGCGCCAACGTCGGCCTGCTGACCGACATCATCGCCTGCCCAGGCGGCGATTTCTGCGCGCTGGCCAACGCCAAGTCGATCCCGATCGCCCAGGCGATTCAGGCGCGTTTCGACAACCTCGACTACCTGCACGACCTGGGCGACATCAGCCTGAACATCTCCGGCTGCATGAACGCCTGCGGCCACCACCACATCGGCAATATCGGCATTCTCGGCGTCGATAAAAACGGCAGCGAGTGGTACCAGATCACCCTCGGCGGCGCGCAGGGTAAGCACAGCGCACTGGGCAAGGTCATCGGCCCGTCGTTTAGCGCGACCGAAGTGCCACAGGTGATCGAGCGGATCATCGGTACGTTTGTGCGTTATCGCGAAAGCGAGGAGTTGTTTGTCGACACCGTGGCGCGCATTGGCCTGGAGCCTTTCAAGGAACGCGTCTACCCGAAAGTGCTGGAGGCGTCGGCATGAACAATCTGCTGCGTCTGGAGCAAGGTGTCGCACGCCTGATCGAGGACGACCCATGGACGCTGGTTCGCGAGCCGGAGCAGCGCAGGCCGCAAGGGTTGCTGATCCTGCCGCTGGCGCACTGGCTGCAATCGCCCTCGACCCACGCGGTGTGGCTGGGGCCGGACGATGAAGTTGAAAGCGTGGTGCCGTGGCTGGCCTCGCTGCCGCTGATTGCCCTGGATTTTCCGAGCTTTCGCGACGGTCGCGCCTACAGTCAGGCGTATCTGCTGCGTAGCCGGTTTGGCTGGGCTGGCGAGTTGCGCGCGATTGGCGATGTGTTGCGCGATCAGCTCAGCCATATGCGTCAGTGCGGGTTCGACAGTTTTGCGGTGCGCGAGGACAAATCGGCTGAGGATGCCCTGAAGGGACTGGCGGGGATGAGCGTGCTGTACGGCCGTTCGGTGATCGAACCACGGCCGCTGTTCCGCAGACGCTGAATATCCATTGCTTGATAGATACTTTGTGGTGAGGGGATTTATCCCCGATGGGCTGCGAAGCAGACCTGAAATCTGCCGAAGCATTTCTTCAGCTAAAACCTGTTGGCTGGTTCTGCGGCCGCTGCGCAGCCGGTCGGGGATAAATCCCCTCACCACAATTGTCTAGCGGCCCCTTCTATACAGGGGAAACCCTTACATCCCGCACCATTCCCGGATTTTTCCTTGGGTCGATGCTGGCCTTTTGGTAGAGTCCCCGTCGCCAGCGGGTTTTCGGCTGGACGACGGAACGAAGAAGGGAGTCTGGGTAGTGAGTGCGGGCAAAAAGATTTTGGGCCTCACGGCGTTGCTGTTGATGCTGACGCTGTGGGCCAGTTACTTCTATGTGTTCAAGGAAAACCGTGACGGCCAGTTGGGCGGCACCGGTGAAAGCACCGCGTGGTGCGGCGCGCCGCCGTCCACCGAAGCGGCGCTGTTGGGCAAGGATCAACTGACCTTGCGCGTCACCAACAACCTGCGCGGCGAGTTCATGCTCAGTGGCTCGCTGGTGGTCTCCGAACGCACCTTCAACCGTTACGACCTGGGCCGCAACGAACTGCGTCTGCGCCTGGAGCCGTTGCAGTGGTCGTACGGCGTGACGCCGATCTTCCTCGAACAGGTCAAGGTTCAGCCGTTGAGCCGCAACCTCGCGTCACCGACCAAAAGCGCCTACGCCGAGCTTGAACCTCGCCCGATCGGCGTGCAGGGCCAAGTCACCGAATTCCCCTTCGACACCTATCGCTACGGCTACAAACCGGTGCTGTATTACCTCAAGGGCAGCGAGCGCATCGACCTGCGCTTCAAGAACATCACCACGCTGATGGAGATGTCCAACACCTTCACGCCGATTCAGAAATACAACCGCGTCGAGTACATCAACGAGAAGAACTCGATGATCCGCGACGAGGATTACAAGGCCTACGGCCCGCACGAATGCGCGTTCAGCGTCGAGCGCAAAGGCTCGTTCAAGGTCGTGGTGCTGTTGTTCCTGCTGGTGCTGTGCCTGCCGCTGTTGCACGTGTTCTATCGTGACGAGCCGGGGATCGATTTCCTCGCCACGCTGGTGACGATTGCCGTGGTGCGGGTGCTGCTGGTGGGGCCGGTGCAGGACTTCCAGCTGTACAACATCGACTTCCTGTTCGGCGCGGCGATTCTGCTGGTGGGCTCGGTGTCGCTGATCAAGGCGATGCGCGCCAACAGCCGGCGCGAGATGGCGTTGAAGAGCGGGGCGACGTCGTCCTGGTAACACTCAGTGTTTGAGACCAATCACTGACCCTGTGGGAGCGGGCTTGCTCGCGAATGCGGTACATCAGTCACCCTTGATGTTGGCTGAGAGAATGCATTCGCGAGCAAGCCCGCTCCCACAAGGGATCAGCGCTCACTTCAGCGCCGGATCTCCCATGTTCATCTTCTTCCAGCCCTGCAACAGCACCTGCGCCTTCGGCTCCTGGCTGTTCTCCAGGTAGTACTGAATCAGCGACAGCCGTGCATTGCGGTTCGCCGGTTGCACCTTGAGCAAACGCTCCAGCTCATCACACGCCTCGCTCACCTTGCCGCTGTCGTGCAACGCCACCGCCAGCACGTAACCGTACTGCGCGTTCTGCGGCTCCAGTTGCGCGGCTTTGTGCAGCGCGGTCATGGCTTTGGCAGTCTTGCCGGCGCGGATCAAGGACAGGCCACGGGTGTGCTGCAACAACGCAGCCTCCGGGTGCGCCTTGAGGCTGTCGTCCAGCAGGCTCTGCGCTTTCTGACCTCGGCCATTGGCCTCCAGCCATTGCACCAGCGTCACCAGTGCCGGGTAGAAATCCGGATCGCGTTTGAGTGCCGTGCGCAGCAACCCTTCGACTTCGGATGCGCGGCCACTGGCCTGATACAACATCGCCAGGTTCAGGTTGGCCTCGGCCCGTTCCGCGAGACTGTTCTGCACCGCCTCATACTCGGCAATCGCCGCGTCCCAATTGTCCTGCGCGGCGCCGAGGCCGTTGTTGCGCGCGACGCTGAGCAGGTCACGCGCCGCGACGATGCGCACGGCTTTCACCGGATCGCCGAGCAGTGGCGTCAACAACGATGCGCGCTCGATGGGTGGCAGGAAGGCACTGATCGCCCGCACTGCGCTTTCGCGAACCTGCGGCGCCGGATTCTGCAGATCCCGGGTGGCCAGTTTCAGCGATTGATCGCTTGGGTACAGCGGCAGTTCGGCGAGTAACGTCGCACGCTGAATCGCCGGCAGATCGCTGCGCTGCAACTGCTCATGCAAGGCGTCCGCCGCACCCGGCTGGCCGTTGCGGATCAGCCACAGGCTTTCGTCATAGCGTGGTGTTTGCAGTGTCGAGGCGGAGGCATTCCACAACTTGAACTGTGCGCTGACCTTGTCACCGGCCTTGCCCTGATGGCAGCTGAGACACGCATCGGGCGTACCGAGTTTTTGCGCGCGTTCCGGGTTGGGGATGCTGAAGCTATGGTCATGGCGGAAGTCGTTGCCCATGTAGAACTTGCCGGGCATGTGGCAATCCACGCACTGCGAGCCGGGCTGGCCCAGGGTGTGGCGGGTGTGTTCGATGGAATCGTAGTTCTTCGCTTGCAGGCCCTTGCCGTCGACGCCAGCGACCGAAGTCTTGCCCGCCGTGTTGTGGCATTGCAGACACACGGCGTTGCCCGGCGCCTTGAGTTCAGTGCTGTGCGGATTGTGGCAGTTACTGCAGCGCACACCCTTGTCGAACATCTTGCTTTGCAGGAACGAGCCGTGTTCGAACACTTCATCCTTGATCTTGCCGTCCAGCGCATACAGTTCGCGGGTGAGGGTGCTCGGCAGGTAGTCGTCCATCAAGCGCTTGCCGACGGTGTAGCCATCGCCCAGCGGCGCCCGGCGCGCATGGCAGCGGGCACAGGTTTCGATCTCGACGCTGGCGTTGTTGTCCTTGAGGTCGACGACGAAACCCTTGTGGATCAGGTCGTCTTTTTTCTGCGCCCATTGCAGGTGATTCGAGGCCGGACCGTGGCAGGCCTGACAGCCGACGCCAAGGCTGTTCCACTGGCTGTTGAACGTGTTGCTGGCCGCATCGAAATTGCGCTTGAAGCCGGTGGTGTGGCACTCGGCGCACATGAAGTTGGCGTTCTGACTGGGCTTGCTCCAGTGCAGCGGATTCTTGAAGTTCACGCCTTGGCCGGGGTAGAGGTGAAACCAGCGGTGTTTCTCGGTATCCCACGCCACGCCGAGCGCCTGTAAACGGCCTTCGCCGACCTCGATCAGGTATTGCTGCAACGGGGCGATGCCGAAGGTGTAGGCGACCTTGAAATCGGCGTTCTTGCCATCGATGCCCGGCGTATTGACCCAGAACTCGTCACCCTTGCGTGAGAAACGGGTGGTCTCGTTTTCGGCCTTGAAGGTGACGTTGTTGAAGTCGCCAAGCATGGTTTCGCCATTCGCGGCCTGCATCGCCAATTGGTGATGCGAGCCTTGCCAGTCCTTGACCTGCTCGGTGTGACAGCCCTGGCATTGTTGCTCATCGACCATGGTCGCGGGCTTCTGCGCCACAGGTTGCGGTCTGGCGACGACAGGCGCCGCCGCGCTGATCGGCGGTGCCGTGTACGGCGCGGGCGCGGGGCTGAACAGAAACCAGCCAATCCCCGCCACTGCGGCCAGCAGCACGCCGATGGTGAGGGGGAACAGGTAACGTGAAAGGGGCTGTCGGGATGAATCAGGATCAGGCTGTACGACTTTATTTTTATGCTTGGGCATTACGACTTCCGTGGTCAGATGCATTGGCCTGCTGGCATGCGTTCAAGCTCGATGCAGCTTTGCCGGATGAGTCGCTGTCTGTCAAATGGCGGTTGTGATCAACTGCGCAACCACGTGTGAATCTTCAATGTTTGCAGGGCAAATACGCGGGCATTGGCTATAACTGTAACTCCCCCAAGCAATTTCTTCGGCTTTCTGACAGGAGTTACAGCATGAAGCTTGCACTGATGATGAGCACCCTCTGCATCGCCACGCTTGGAGTGGCGGGGTGTTCGAGTAAGGTTGTCGAGCCTGACCAGTACTCCGGATTTCTCAAGGACTACAGCCAGCTCCGGGAAGCCAGATCACCGTCCGGTGCCGAGGTAATGCGTTGGGTCGATCCGAAGCTCGACATCAACCGGTTTACCAGCGTCTACGTCGAGCCGACCCAGCTCTATCCCAAGCCGCAGGCGACGGTGAAGATTCCGCAACAGACCCTCAACGGCATCACCAGCTACTACGATCAAGCGCTAAAGCGCGAAATCAGCAAGTCCTTGCCATTGGCCAACGGCCCTGGCCCCGGTGTAATCGTGGTACGTGCGGCGATTACTGCCGTGAGCAGCAAGACCGAAGGCCTCAAACCGTATGAAATCATCCCGGTTGCGCTGGTTGCGGCAGCGGTCAGCACGGCCAGCGGTATCCGCGATCAGGAAACCACACTCGCCACCGAAGCGGTGTTTCTCGACGGCGGCAGCAATAAGGTTGTGGCCCAGGTTGTGCGCAAGGGCACTGGCAAACCATTGGCAAACGACACTCAGGTAATGAAAGCCGATGACGTCAAAGCGGTGATCGATGGCTGGGCGGCGGACATGCATCAGTCCTATCTCAAGCTCAAGTCGAAGTAAGATCCGCCAGCGGGATCGTTCAGGGCGAACGATCCCGTGCGTGTTTCATCAGAACTCGGCTCGGGCCTGGCGGTTGTAATGACTGAGCAGACCGTCGTAACTCCGGTTGACTGCGTGGAAGTCGTCGCTCAGTTGCTGCGGTGGTGCGTGGTCCTGCCAGTCCTTGTGCAGTGTGTTCAACGCCGCCAGATAGCGGGTCGCTGGCTCGCCGATGTGGAACCACAGATCCCGCGCCGCGTCCGTCTTCGTCCTGAACGCGTTGTTTTGCGAGACGAGGAAGGGTGCCCGACGATCCCAGGCCTGCTGCAGCTTTGCCGTGGTGTCGGCCAGCAATTGTGGCGTCAGTGTGCGGTTTCTCATGCCTTCATCGAGCAAGTCGATAGTTTCTCGGGCCTGGATCATGTATGCCAGTAAATACCAATGGATATCCTTGCCCAGACGCGCTTCCATCCGTTTCAACTGTTCGGGGCGTTGCGCGGCGTCCAGTGGCAGCAAGGCTTCTCTCAGGGCCGTTGACGCCTTGATGTAACCGCTCGCAGCGGACTCGATGAATGCAGATTCGACAATGATGGCCGCCGGGTTTTGCGACCCGGTCGAAAAGCTGGCTTCCCTGTAAATCCGGCCGACCGGAATCACCGTCGCGAGTGTATTCAGCGAGCGAGCGTATTCAGTTGCCTTTTGCGCCAATTCGGGCTGGTAGGCCAGTAATTGGAGTTTTTCGGCGAGGCCTTGAGAGCAGACGTCGCGCTGTATGTCACGCACATTCAACGCATCACTGTCGTCGAAATCCTTGAGGCCAAGCATCCATTGCTGGTTGTGAGGCTGAGGCGGCTGGGGATTTTTGTAACGGTCGTAAGCCACTCGCCATTGCACGTCGACCCGGTTGACGCAGCTGATGAGCGGGCTCAGGGCATTGGCCTGGGCGGTGATCGGCGCATCGCGTCCATCCAGCCAGAGGTCGAGTTGTGAGAAGGGCCGACTGGCCCCCATCAATCCCATCACGACAACGGCGATCACCAGACCAATGGGGAACAACAAGTTCGCGTTTTTCACGGTCGCGCCTCCTTGCCGTACCACTGCTCAACGGTGGCCGGTGCGTTGCATTCGGTGGTGGTCGCCGGCATACGGCTGCACGAACGTTCAGTCCAGGGTTGCAACCCCTGATTACGGTTGACCGTGCCTTGGCTGGCGATCACGTTGATGACACCCAGCACAACGACCAGAACCACTATCCCCAGACTCGTCAGACAGATTTTCAGAATTGGGCTGCTCTGCTCCCAGGAGACCTGCGGTTTGACCTGGCGCCGCCGTACCAGCCCGAAAACTGCGAGGGTTGCGGTGTATACAACGCCAGCGATCGGACCGAAAAGCCAACTGAGTCCGGCTGCCATCAGCGCACAGGGAATGAGGTCGCGCAGAACTCCGAACGGCGGCGAGTCGGAGCGCAAGCCCAGGCGAAGGCGTGCACTGAGCCGGTCATCCAGTAACCACCAGCGATGGGCCAGGTCATGCACCAGCCAATTGAGCCCGGCTGCGATCACGGCAAATACGACCGTCGTGATCATGACAATGTTGATCAGCCCGCTGACGCGCAGGCCCTGCGGGATGAAGTGGGTAAAAGAGCCGATCAGACAAGCCAGCACGACACCCACGTATGTCGGCCAATCGTTGAAACTCAATTCCCAGTCGCGCCAGAAGAACGCGGTGCCACCGGGCATCTCCGCCCAGACCTGTGGGTTATTGGCGTACAGCGCCGAGCTCAACTTACGGCACTGCGCCCAGTCTTCTTCGCGCAGGCGTCGGGCCAGAGCGCGACGTTGATTGAAGGGGCCGTTGCCCAGGAGCATGCGCGCGGCGCGGTGTTCAGGCGTGGCGAGCGGTGCCTCGGCAAGCTGGCGCTGCCGCGCGAGAAAAATCGGCGCTTCATGACGGGCGAGCAGGCGCGTCCATTCACTCTCGGGGCAACGGTTGGTTGGGCCTGGGTGCCAGCCCTGGCCGGCGCATACCTGTTCGAAAAGGTTTGAGGACCAGTAACGGCTATCCAGCAGCAATTGACTGAGGAGCAGGTTGAGCCATTGCCGGTGCACTTCTGCTTCGAGCCACAGGTACTGCGTGCGAGACTTGTACGCCTGCAGAAAATCTTCGTCGTCCTCTAGTTCAAGGGCGTCACGCAGGGGGCGAGCGATACGCTCGCGCTGCTGAGCGAGCAAAAGCGTGATCGATTCCTCGTCCAGTTCAAGGCGCTGCCAGGCACTGAACCAGTGAAATGTGGGAATCGCCCAGTCCACCAGAGATTCCGATGTATCGGGATGCTCGATGCAGTGCTGCAGGACAGTGTCTTCGAGGATATGCGCGCAACCCTGTTGAACGGCCATCGCATGACGCCGGACCAGTTCGTCGAGGCTGATGCCCGCCAGCGAACGCGTCACCTGCTGCAACGCGTCGACTTCTACTACCGTCAGACCGGTAAGGTCCCAGTTGCCGTCGTCATCCTGCTGGTCGTCGTTGAACTGTGCCCATTCTTTGTAGTTGAGGGCCTGCTCATACGCGTCACGCAGGCGCTGAAAACCTTCGGCGTCGTCGTCCGGACGGGTCTTTTTGAGAAGGGCAGCGTATTGGCGTTTGATACTGCGCGTATCGGCGTCGGGCGTCAGGCCCAGGACGGTCCAGCAACTCATTGCGTATACAACTCCATGAAAACCTGCGACGCGATCCAGTGATGGCAATTTGATTTTGCGCACCCTACCTGTTTCGCGTCGAAAAGTCCTCAGCCGTTGCTCATTTGCCGACGAACCAGCGGAAGTAAGGATTGCCACCGTCGCTCTGCATCACTTCGCTCATGTCCCGCCCCCAGGCATCGCGGTCGCCGTTGTACGCATGCAGGCTCGCGCGGTAGAACTGCAGCAGACGCTGGCGGTGGGTCTCCATTCGCTCAGTGAACCCGGTATCGGCATTCACCAGTGGCGGCGGCACATACAGATCCAGCAGCGCCGGCAGCACCCGGGTGATTTCCTTGCTGCGCACCCACGGCGCGTATTCGATTCGGGGCTGATCGTCCGTCACCGCCGGCGCGTTTACCGCAAAGCGTTCAAGGCCTGCGCGGTCGGTGACCCAGGTCGCGAGCAACGCTGGTGCCGAGCCAATCCCGACATCCTGCAAGGTGCTGCGTACGCTGGCCTGCTGGAAGCGCTCGGTGATTTTCGCCGCGTCCAGTTGCATCGGCTGCAGCGAACCGACCAGCAGCATCTCGTGGAACTCACTGGTCCACAGCGAGGCATACGGGAACACGTCGAGGAAGCTGCGTACCAGTGCGCGCGAATCGTCGATGTTCTGGGTCGGCAGCGGCAGCCACTGCGCGACGATGCCTTGTTGCTCCAGGCGACTGGCCGCTAGTTGATAGAAATCCCGCGAGTACAGATTGACCACACCGGCCGCCGATGGCGGTGGCGGTTCGAGGGTGATCAGGTCGTAGGTCTGCGGGCTGCGCAACAGTTCCTGACGACCATCGCGCAGGCGCACCTCGACGCCGGGATCGTTGGCAGCGTTGAAGTTGCCCTTGAACAGAGGCGCGGCCTTGACCACCGATGGCAGCAGTTCGGCGACCACCCGCTGTTCCAGGCCCGGATAGCGCAGCAGGGCGCCGGCGGTGATCCCGGTGCCGAAGCCGATCACCAGCGTCGAGCGCGGCTCGCCGTTATGGATCAGCAGTGGCAGCAGCGCCTGGATGCGCATGTAGCGCAGCGACGGCATGGCGTCGCCGGTGTTGGACACGCCTTGAATGTACAGGCGGTGGAAGCTGTTCTCACCACGGCCCTGAGCGACCACCGCCACGGTGCCGCCACGGCCTTCCTCGTAGAACGCCAGCGTGCCGTTACGCGCACCGGGCAGCAGACTGGCGAGTTTGTCCACTGGCGTCAGCACGGCGAGCACGACCGACAGCAGCCCCAGCGCGACCACGGCCTGACGCCGGCCTTTTTTGACGTGATGACCCTTGCGGACGGCCACGTAGCCGATGCCGGCCGCGATGATCGCCAGCAAGCCCAGCGTGCGCACCAGCCCCAGCAGCGGGATCAGCAGAAAACCGCAGAACATCACCCCGACAATCCCGCCCAGGGTGTTGAACGCAACCACGGCCCCGACATCGCGGCCGACCCGCTCACGACCGACACTCAAGCGCAGCGCCAGTGGAAACGCCGCGCCGAGCAACAGCGTCGGCACAAACACGATGCTCAGCGCCGCCACTGCGAAACGTGCGCTCATACCGGCCAGTTCGCTGGCGCCCAAGGCCAGCAGCCAGCTCTCGGCCTGACTCTGGGCCAACACCAGCCAGCGCCCGAGCAGGGCAATTTCCAGCAAGGCGATCAGCCCGGCACCGGCAATCAACAGACCGAACACGCCCCATGGATCGCGAATGCGCTCGACGCGGCGGGCGAGCAGGGCGCTGCCGATGAACAGCCCGGTCAGGTACGTCGCGAGCACCACGGCAAACGCGTAGGTGCGGGTGCTCATGAACTGCACGATCGACTGCGACCAGACCACTTCATACCCCAGCGCCACGCCGCCGGCGATGGCGTACAGCCACAGTGCGGTGCGGTCCGCGGCTTTCTCGGTGTGATGTTTGACCGCAGCCGCAATCGGCGTCGGCTGTTGACGCTGCCACCACAGCGCACCGGCCGCGGCCAGCAGATTGAGCATTGCGGCAAACAGCGCACTGCCGCGCACGCCGAGGGTGGCGATCAGCACGAACGCGGCGAGCAGGGTGCCGACAATTGCGCCCAGGGTGTTGGCCGCATACAGCTGACCGCCGGCCCTGCCCGGATCAGCCGCCAGCGAGCGCACCAACACCGGGAGCGTGCCGCCCATCAACACCGCCGGAATCCCTACCAGCGTAAACGGCAAGCACCAGGCGAGAAGGCCGATATGACCTTGCAACCAGGCAAACGGGCTCGCCGCCAGGCTCATCGCAACCGTGGCGCCAACCCCGAGTATCGCCACCAGCACTTCCAGCCCGGCATAGAGCAACACCGGTTGCTGCAAGCGATCAGCCCAGCGCCCGAACAGCCAGCCGCCAATGGCCAGCCCGGCAAAAAACGCGCTGATGCCGGTGGTGATGGCATAGACCTCGACGCCGACCACCAGCGACAACTGTTTGATCCACAGCACCTGATACACCAGCGCGGCGGCGCCGGAGATGCACAACAGCAGGGCGGGGATCAGCAGCGCCGGGGTGGCGGCTTGCGTGGTGGGTATGGCCGACGGCTTGCTGGCGATACGTGAGGACATGCGGATTGCCTTATTTCAATTCGGAAAATGCTGTGTCGGTGCCGGCCTCTTCGCGAGCAGGCTCGCTCCCACACTGGACTTGTGTCCACCACAAATCCCCTGTGGGAGCGAGCCTGCTCGCGAATGGGCCGATACGATCCCAGATTGGAAACAGGGCCGCCCGCCAATGAGGGCGGGCGGCAGTTCAACGGTGTTACTGTGCAGCCGGTGCCGCTTTCATTTTCTCTTCAATCTTCGCGTCCACCGCAGCACGAATCTGGTCGATGCTGAAGCTCGCCGGTTTCTGGCTCGGCGGATACTCGATGAAGGTCTGCAGGAAGCGCGCTGCCTTGGTTGTCGCAACGGCAACCAGGTAAACGTTTTTGGTCGACCAGTCGTAGTATTGATCGGAAACCACGTCGGCCCGCTCGTACGGGTCCATTCTCAGGTTGAAGATCTTGGGCACGCGCAAGGGCGTGAACGGATTGCTCCACACCGCAAAACCACCCGGCGCTCGCTGCTCGGCGAAAACGGCCTTCCAGTTGCCAAAGCGCATTGAAACCAGCATGCCGTCGTCGTTGAAGTAGTAGAACTCCTTACGCTCACCGTTGGGTTGCTGGCCGGTCAGGTAGGGCAACTGGTTGTAACCGTCCAGATGCACTTTGAAGTTGTTGCCTCCGGAAGTCGGCGCCCAGCCCTTGAGCAGCTTGTCTTTCACCTCGGTGTCACCGGCAGCAGCGAGCAAAGTCGGGAACCAGTCCAGGCCCGAGAACATCTCGTTGGACACTTCCCCCGGCTTGATCTTGCCCGGCCAGCGAATCATCGCCGGTACACGGTAGGCGCCTTCCCAGTTGGAGTTCTTCTCGTTACGGAACGGCGTGGTCGCCGCGTCCGGCCAGGAGAACTGGTTCGGGCCGTTGTCGGTGGTGTAGACCACGATCGTGTTGTCGGCGATTTTCAGGTCGTCGAGGGTCTTGAGCAGTTTGCCGACATCTCCGTCGTGTTCCAGCATGCCGTCGGCGTATTCGTTGCCGGGCATGCCGCTCTGGCCCTTCATCGAGTCACGCACGTGGGTGAACAGGTGCATGCGCGTGGTGTTCATCCAGACGAAGAACGGCTTGTCGGCCTTGGCCTGTTTCTCGATGAACGCTTGCGCGGCAGCGGTGGTTTCGTCGTCGATGGTTTCCATGCGCTTGGTGGTCAGCGCGCCGGTGTCCTCGATCTTGCCGTCGGCGAAACTGTGGATTACGCCCCGTGGCGAGTTGGCTTTGACAAAGTCCGGGTCATCCTTGGGCCAGTAGGGGCGTTCGGGTTCTTCTTCGGCGTTCAGGTGATAGAGGTTGCCGAAGAATTCGTCGAAACCATGGTTGGTCGGCAGGTATTCATCTTTGTCCCCAAGGTGGTTCTTACCGAACTGGCCGGTGGCGTATCCCTGAGACTTGAGCGCCTGAGCGATGGTGATATCGCGCTTTTGCAGGCCCACCGTCGCTCCTGGCGCACCGACTTTCGACAGGCCGGTACGCAGTGGCGTCTGGCCGGTGATGAACGAGGATCGTCCGGCGGTGCAGCTGTTCTCCGCGTAATAGTCGGTGAACATCATGCCTTCTTTGGCAATCCGGTCGATGTTCGGGGTCTTGTAGCCCACCACGCCCATGGAGTAGGCGCTGATGTTGGTCTGGCCGATATCGTCGCCGAAGATCACCAGAATGTTGGGTTTCTCAGCCGCTGTGGCGGTTGCCGACAGCGCCATCACCGAGGTTGCCACCAGGGCGAGTTTCGGTAGCCACTTGCGTATGCGAGTCATCTGACTTGCTCCTTATCGCGGGGGTCGTTGTTGCGACTTACGTTTCTTGCAGTCCTGCATCACGCTTTTTCTTATTGCACCTGCCCGGTTGCCGGTGGATCGAACGGGTAGATCCGGCGCCATTCGGTCGTCATGTCCACCACGGTCCAGCCACGGGAATTCGCTTCGTCGAGGGCTTTGTCGAGTCGCCCGATATCGGATTTTCGGTCGTAGGCCCACTCGCGTCTGGCGTCGGTGTGGTGCACCAGCCCCATGAAGCGTTTGCCGGGGCCGGCGGCGGTCCACTGCAGCATTTGCAGGTCGCCGTCGGAATTGCCGATCGCGAGGATCGGCCGTTTGCCGATCACTGCATCAATGCTCTCCGGTTTGCCCGGGCCGTCGTCGTTGTGTGCCAGTTTCCGGGTGCGCAGGATCGAGGCCTGGCCGTCCTTGAACTGGAACGCGGTGACGAACGTGGTGCCGATCACCTGTTCCGGCGGGATGCCATAAACCTTCTCGGCGAAGGCGCGCATGAAGCCGGTGTCGCCGCCGGAAACGATATAGGTCTTGAAGTCCTGGCTGCGCAGGTAGTCGAGCATTTCCAGCATCGGCTGGAAGATCATCTCGGTGTAGGGCTTGCCGGTTTTCGGATGTCGAGCCTGGCTCAGCCAGGTCTTGGCGTAATCGTCGAAAGCCTCGGTGGTCATGCCGGTGTGGGTGGCGCCGAAGATCTTGATAATCCCGTCCATGCCGGCGGCGGCCAGGGCCTTATGATCATTTTCCAGCACGGCTTTGAATGGCTGGGTGGTTTGCCATTCCGGGTGCTGCGGCGCATTGCGCTTGACTTCGTCGAGGGCGAACAGCAACTCGAAATACATCGGCTGCTCGCTCCACAGGGTGCCGTCGTTGTCGAACACGGCAATGCGATCGGCGGGTTTGACGAAATCTTTGCCGGACTGATCGGTGACCGCTTGCACAAACTCGATGATGTGTTTTTTGGCCGGGCCGTCGTTCCATGACGGCAGTGGCTCGCTGGCCTGGGCCAGCAGTGGCAATGCCAGCGCAAACACCAGCGCAAGGCTGAAACGTTGACGCTGCTGCGGTGGATGGGTCATGGGAAATCCCTTTCATGAACGGGGTTGAGCGGGCGCAGGGCCGGAGCCGGTTTGCGCTGCTGTTGGGCGGCCTGACTGTGAAGCGTAGTCAACGATTCATGCAGTTGAGCGAGTGTTTGTGCAGTCTGTGGATCACGTCCATAAAGCCCGCGCAACAGGCCTTGCAGGCGCGGGCCGGCATTCACCAGTTGCAGCCCGAGGCGACTGCGGCGCAACCACAGATACAAGGCGCTCAATTGCGCCGGTTGTGCCTGCAGCTGCGGGTTGATCTGCTGCCAGGCGAAGTCCGCCGATTGCTCCCAGGCCAGTTGCCGCGCGTGCTTGCGCGCCTGCCATTGGTGCCGGCCGCGCATCAGCGCCGGACGCAGCCAATAACCGACGCCAATGCACACGGCGAGCAGCGCCAGCCACAGCAACCAGCGTGTGGAAAAATGCGGGTTGTTGCGGCCGAGCTGCTGGAGATCGTCGGTGATCGAAAACACCGGTTTGTAGGCGCTGTTGGCTGCGGCCTCGAAAGTCACTGCCGACACCTGCGCAGTTCGGCTCTGCTGCGTTTTGACGTCCCACCATTTCACCGTGATGGCCGGCAGGGTGTAGGCGCCAGCCTTGTCGATGCGGTAGATGACGGCGTCGATCCGCTGACCGCCGAGCACGTTGCCGCGGCCGTCATCCAGGCGGGTGACTTGTGGGGCCTGCACGTAACGACTCAGGCCGGCCACGTCAGCCAATGGCGGAACCGGGAGCGCCATCGCCAGTGCGCCATCGGCTTGCAGGATCAGTTGGCGGGTAACGCTGTCGCCGACTTTTAACGGGGTTGCCGAATTGATCAGGCTTTGGCTCAGGCGCACACCGCTGGCCACCAGCGGCGTTTCTCCGGGTTTGAACCCGGGAGGCTGAGCGGCGCTGAAGTGCAATGGCTGGCTGTGTGCGCTGAGCGCTGTGCTGGCCTGACCGGGTGTCGCACTGACCGTCAACGGCGGAATATCGAAGCGGCGGGCGACATTCGGGGTGATCAGGTAGCTGTAGCGCAAGCCGTTGAAGGATTGCCCGTCGATGGTCTGATTCAGGTGTTGGGCCTGGCCGTCCGGCGGCGTGACCAGGGCGCCATCGAGTTTCAGCTCGGGCAGAGTGGCGGCGCTGGTGAACCAGGTGTCGGTGAGCACGTCGACTTGCAGCTCGACCAGTCCGCCGACCATCGCGCCTTCGGCGGGTTGCAGGTGGGCCTGGATTTTCAGTTGGGGTTCGGCGGCAGAGGCATTCAGGCTGAGCAAGCCGGTCATGAGCAAGGTGCAGATTTTTTTGCTGGCAGATCTGGCCTCATCGCTGGCAAGCCAGCTCCCACAGGGGGTGTCTGTGTTTTCGCCAATCGAGTTAACAGCGCAAAACCTTGTGGGAGCTGGCTTGCCAGCGATGAAGCCAACCCGGTTCATGGTTTGGCCCCCGATTGATCCTGCAAACTGAATTTCTGCTTGAGAAACTTCGCCGGCGAGGTGCTCAGGTTCTGCAACCACAACGCATCGGACGTCGCTTGTTCAGTCTCGACCTTTTTGCTCTGGCCCTTGCCCGGCGCCTTGTCGAATTTCACTTCGTCCGGTTTGGTCTCGGGAGCGTTTTTCTCGGCGCTGTCGGTGTCCTTGAGCAACGCCTGCGCCAGCGCCAGATTGGCCGTGGCTTCGGGGAACTGCGGTTGCCGCTGCAAGGCCTGGGTGTAGGCGGCAATCGCCTGATCGAACTTGAAGCGCCGTACGTAAATGTTGCCCAGGTAGAACCACGCTTGCGCCGTGTCCAGTCGAGCAAAGTTCGCCAGTGCGAGGTCGTAGTCCGCCGCATGATAGGCCGCGACGCCTTTCCAGTACGGATCGACAAACAGCGCCGCCGCTTGCGGCCAATGCTCATGCTCGGCGGCCCAGCGCCCTTGCTGATCGCGGGTGAAGAACGCGTCGGTCAGTGCGCTGGCCTGGGCGGGTGCGGCAGGCCAGCCAAGGCTTGTGGCCAACAGCAGCGCCGGTACCCAGTTGACGCTCCAGCCCTTGCGCACACCGAGCAGCGCCAACAATAGAAGAGGCCAGCACAGCCAGTAACCGGCGTCCTTCCAGTGCAATTGCTGCTGTTCGGCGCTGGCACTCTGGAAGTGTTGTTGGGCGTGCAACTCGATCCAGTCCAGATCATCGTCGTCGAGGGTGAGGCTGCCCAGCGGCGCGCCCACAGCTGCGGCCAGTTTTTTGAGTCCCGCCGGATCGAAATGGCCGAGCAGCGGGCGCCCGTTGCTGTCGACTGCCGGCTGGCCGTTGGCGCCCTGAATCACGCCGCCATCCGCGTTGCCGACCGCCAGTAACAGTACCTGCAATTGGCTGTCGTCGAGTTGTTTGCCGAGACCCTCGAGCTGTGCAACGTCAGCGCCGTCGGTGATCAACAGCAGGCTGCCCGGGGTTTGCTCGGCGCTGAGCAGGCGTTTGGCCTGCTCGATGACCGCGCTAACGTCCTTGCCCGGTTTGTCGATGAGGCCAGTGCCCAGCGCTTGGATGAAGGTGTCGAGCAGCGCCGGATCGTCGGTCGGCGGCAACACCAGATGCGCGCTGCCGGCATAGGCGATCAGTGCGGTGCGGGCGCCGGCGCGACGCTGAATCAGGTCGTGGAGTTTGTGCTTGGCCGCTTCCAGGCGCGTCGGTGGCACGTCGCTGGCGTCCATCGACGGCGACAGATCCACGGCGACGATCAGCGGCGCGCGATTCTGCAGAAAATCCGGGCGATCCTGCTCCCAGGTCGGCCCGGCGGCGGCGAGCGCCCCGAGTGCCAACACCGCGCACAGCCAATGCACCGGGCGCAGGCGCTGCTGATCCTTTGGCGTGACCAGCAGGTGCGGCAGCAAGTGGTCGGCGATGTTGCTGCGCAGCCGTCGTTGCAAGTCGCGGCTGCGGCGCCAGAGCAGCGGCAGCAGCGCGGCGAACAGCGCGAGTAACAGCCACAGCGGGCGCAGGAAGTGCAAGTCGCCGAGATTGATCTCCATCTCAGGCCTCCTGCCGCTGGCGGGCAAGCGCCAGGCGCGGGCGCAGCAGGGCGCAGAGGTGATATAGCGCCAACAACCCCAGCGCCGCGCCCAGCGGCCAATGGAACAACTCGCGTTGCGGCTGATGGCTGAGGGTTTTCACCTGATGCGGGGTGAGGCGGTCGAGGGTGTTGTAGACCTGATCCAGCGCCGTACGATCTTCGGCGCGGAAGAACTGCCCACCAGTGGTCTGGGCGATCTGTTGCAGCCCGCGCAGATTGACCTGCGCCTCGCCGGAAGCCGTCGGGTCGCCGATGCCGATGGTGTGAATGACCACGCCCTTGTTGGCGGCCATTTCCGCGGCGTGGTCGGGGGTGATCGCGCTGCTGGTGTCGTTGCCGTCAGTGAGCAGGATCAGCACCTTTTGGTGTTCGTGCGCCTGATCGAGCAGCTTCAGGCTCAAACCGATGGCATCGCCGATGGCGGTGTTCGGCCCGGCCATGCCGATGCCGGTGTCGGCCAGCAGCAGCGCAAGGCTGGCGTGATCGAGGGTCAGCGGCGCCTGCGGATAGGCGCTGCTACCGAACACGATCAGACCGATGCGGTCGTCCTTGCGCTTGTCGATGAAGCCTTGCACCACCTGCTTGACGGCGGCGAGGCGATTGATTTTCTGGCCATCGGCATTGCTGAAATCTTCGGTTTCCATCGATTGCGAGATGTCGATGGCGAGCATCAGGTCGCGCACCGGTTGCTGGCGTTCGATGGGTTTTTCAACGAACACCGGGCGCGCGGCGGCGAGCAGGATCAACGTCCACACCAGAAGATTGAGCAGCAGTTGCCAGGGGTTCTGACGATTGCCGACCCGGCTCGGCGCTTCCCCGACGGCGCGGCTCATGGCGCCGAAAAACGGCACGCGCACGGCGCTGCGCGCCTCCTGATACGCCGGTAGATAACGCAAGGTCAGCCACGGCAGCGGCAGCAGGAGCAACAACCACGGGTAATCAAGCTGCCACATGGTGCTGCTCCACCCAATGTTGGCAGGTGTCGAACAGCGCCTGGCGCTGTTCGGCGGGGAGGGCGCGCAAGGTGGCGTCGGGGGCGTAAGCGAGTAGGGCCAGTTGATCGCTGAAGTCGTCGGGTAGCCTGGTTTTGCAGTGCTGCTGCAGAAAGGCTTGCCACTCATCTCCCCCCAGCGCCGCAGGACTCTGTGGGAGCGGGCTTGCTCGCGAAAGCGCTGTGTCAGGCGCCATCAATGTTGGATGTGCCGACGCCTTCGCGAGCAAGCCCGCTCCCACAGGGGTTGTGTTCCTGTTCCGGGATTGGGTTGGCATCGAAAGGGCCACGCGTTTGAGTAGTTCGGGCAACTCGCGCAGGGCATTGAGATCATCACTGCGCTCACGCAACTGCGCCAGCCGCACCAGCGCTTCGCGCCGATACTGATCCCGTCGCCACTGCACATAACGCCGCACGCCAACCATCAACGCCAGCACAACCAACAACGCCAGCAACAGCCACCAGCCCCAGGTCTGCGGCGCATAACTCACCGGCACCGGCAGGCTCAGCTCCTTGAGCTGGCCGATGTCGGGGATATTCGGGTTCATCGCCGTGGGCCGGCAGACTTGCCAAGCTCGGCGCGCAATTGCGCGTGGGCCTCTTCGGCGGTGCTGAACATCATCAGCGGCACCTGACTGCGGCGCAGCAGGGTGGCGACGTCCTTAAGGCGGCCACCGAGGTAATCGCCCAATGGCTGATGCACGCTGCGTTTCTCGACAGCCAGTTCCACCTGCAATTGGCCTTGGGTGACCAGCAGCCGGCCATCGCTCGGCAGCTTCAAGGCCAGTGGATCGTAGACTTGCAGGGCAATCACGTCGTTGTGCGCGCGCAGTTGCCGCATCAATTGCAAGGTGCGTTCACCCGCCCCGGCGAAGTCGCTGACGATGCAGATCAAATGGTCATGCCCGGCCAGCGCCAGGCAACGCTGCAAGGCCTTGTCCAACTGGTCCTCGTCTTCGGCGTCGGGATTGGCCGCGTTCAGCGCCTGATTCTGTTGCGCCACGCGGCTGAGCAAGGCTTCGACCCGTTTGCGGCTGCGCAACGGCGCGATGCAGTCGATGCGCTGATCGTTGAACACCAGACCGCCGACCCGGTCACCGGCGTTGAACACCATCCATGCTGCCAGTGCGCCGAGTTCAGCGGCGAGGGCGGATTTGAAACTGCGTCGCGAGCCGAAGAACATCGACATGCGCTGATCGACCACGATCAATGCCGGGCGGTCGCGCTCTTCAGTAAAAGTGCGAACCACCGGTTTGCCTGTACGCAGGGAAGCGCGCCAGTCGAGGTGGCGCAAATCATCACCAGTCTGATAACGGCGTAGCTCATCGAAGTTCAAACCACGGCCACGCAGGCGCGAGGCATGGTTTCCGGCAAGGATGCTGCCCTGGGGCTGGCGCGCCAGAAAACTCAGGTCACGGGCCTTGAACTCCAGCGCCATCAATTGCGCCAGAGACACGTAGACCAGACCGTTCGTGTTCATGCCGGAATCGCCACTTTATCCAGCAAACGGTCGAGCACCTGATCGGCAGTTACGCCATCCGCGACCGCGTCGTAGCTCAATTGCAGGCGATGGCGCAGCACCGGATGCACCACGGCGCGCACGTTGTCCGGCGAGACGAAATCCTGGCCCTGCAACCACGCGTCGGCCCGCGCGCAACGATCCAGGCCGATGCCGCCCCGGGGACTGGCACCGATGCTGATCCAGCGTCCGAGGTCTTCATCGTAATCGGCCGGGTGGCGAGTGGCGTTGATCAGGTCGATCAGGTAGCGGTCGATGGCCGGTGATACATGCACCGCGCTGACCTCCTTGCGCGCGGTGAAGATGACTTCCTGTGACAGGCTGAAGCCCTTGCTCGGCGCGGTGTTCGCGCCTTGGGCAAACTCCTCGGCGCGCAACAGACGCAGCACCTGGCTTTCATTGTCGGCGCTGGGGTAATCCAGCAGCACCTTCATCAGGAACCGGTCCATCTGCGCTTCCGGCAGCGGATAAGTGCCTTCCTGCTCGATCGGGTTTTGTGTGGCGACCACAATGAACAGCTCCGGCAGCACATGGCTGGTGCCGGCCACGGTAATCTGCCGTTCTTCCATGGCCTCCAGCAGCGCCGCCTGAACCTTGGCCGGGGCGCGGTTGATCTCGTCGGCGAGGATCAGATTGCCGAACAGCGGGCCGGGCTGGAAGCGGATCTCGTTTTGCCCGGCGACCTGATGCAGCACTTCGGCGCCGGTGATGTCCGAGGGCAGCAAGTCGGGGGTGAACTGGATGCGGCTCATCTTTGCGTCCAGATGCGTGGCCAGCGCCTTGACCGTGCGGGTCTTGGCCAGCCCCGGCAGGCTTTCCAGCAGCAAATGCCCGTTGGCCAGCAGGCCAAGGAGGATCTGCCGAATGACCTGATCCTGGCCGAGTACGGCTTCAGCGATGCTCGCTTGCAGGGCGTTGAGGTCGGTGAGTGCGGTCATGGGACAGTCCTTTGTGGCCGGTCTAGAAAAACGCCAGGGTCATGTTGACGGCAATTCCGTTGCCTTCAGGGCGGTTCTTGGTGTCGAACTCCGGTACCCAACGCGCAATGATGTTGGCTTGGGCATCGGCGAATTTGCCGCTCCAGGCGACCACCGGCCCGGCGCCGACGGAGCGTCCACGGAAGCCATTCAGGCTGTCGGCGGTCTGACCCTTGTCGTCGGTGATTTGCTGGATATAACCCGCCGCCAGACCGGCGCTCCAGCCACTGCCGAAGCCATGAGTCCACAAGGCGTCGAGGGTGAAAATATTGCCGTTGCGGTAATCGGTGGCAGTGTTTTCGGTGTAGAACTCCAGGCCACTGGACAGGGTGAACTCGCCACCCTTGCCGTCCAGATGGGTGAAGGCCACGGTGGGCATGAACGTGTAATTGTTCTGCCCCGGGTTGGCCAGGCGATTGTCGTTGTAGGCACCGGTCGGCACGTAGATCGGCAGGGACAACGCGATGTGGTTGAGCTCGTCGAAGTGGTAGCCGGCGGCAATCGGCGTGACCAGCGCGTCGGCGAACTGAGTCCCGGAATCGCTGGTGCCGAGGGTGCGTCCGCGCGGGCCGGTGATGGCCGCGTCAATGTCGGTGTACTGCACTGGAACGCCGATTGCCGAGGCGAAGTTCCATGGGCCTTTGCCGGTGTCCCAGATGTGCGTCAGGTTGGTCATGGTGTAGGAGACTTTCATGTCGATCCCGGCACTGACTTCACCGGAAATCGGCGCGCCACGACTGCCCTTGAGCGATCCTTCGTACCAGATGCTGGTGACCGAAACTACCCAGCCCGGCTCGGGCGGGATGATCCCGGCGTTGGAATATACTTGTTGCCCGGTGATCGGCCGGCCCACGCCGCCCTCGGCTGCATAGAGTTGAGTACTGCCGATCATGCACAGCGCCAGCAGCGGACGCACAACGTAAGGCTTGACCATCACTGGCTCCGTTTATTGTTTTGAGTTGACCGGGTTGAGCAATGGCATCTTCCACTCGCCGCTGGCCACTTCCGGTTTCGGCAGGTACAGGCGCAACACGCCGTAGAACGGCCCGTTCGGTGCCGGCAGCCAGTTGGCCTGCTTGTCCTTGCCGGGATTGTCGTGCTGCACGTAGAGGGTCAGTCCGCCGTCGGCATCGAGCTTCAAGTCGGGCAGCATCCGCGAATTGATCAGGTAGCGATTGAGCGGGTTGGCCACCAGTAATTTGCTCTTGCCGTCGTACATGGTCAGCGACCAGAAGGCGTCGGCCGGGGGCAGGGCGCCCTTGTCGAAATGCAGGGTGTAGTCGTGTTTCGCTGCGTCGGCCGGCTGGCCGTCCTTGTCGACGAAATAGCCTATGTAGTTCGCCTCTTCGGCAGAGTTGCCGAAGATGCCCATGTTGGCGCCGGCGTAGCGATACAGGTAATTGCCCTTGAGGTGATCGCGGGTGCCAAACAGGTCACCACTGCTGATTTCGTGCGTGTCGACCTTGTCTTTCTTGAACGCGGCGAATTCCGCCTTGGCGTCATTGATGCCGTCTTCGAGGGCCTTGCGTTGTTCGGCTCTGAGCTTTTTCAGATCGAATGGCTGACCGGCGCCGATGCCGATTTTGGCGAAGCGCGCGAGCAGGTCTTTTTCGACATCCTGCGGCGGAGTGAAGGCGAGCATGAAGTTCAGGTAGCGGAACAGCTCCGGAGTTTCGCTCATGGTCGGCGTCGGTTTCGGCCAACTGACTTTCGGTGCCGGCGCCGGAGCCTTCTGTTTCACGTATTTGCTCAGCGGCTCGACCTTGTAGCCTTTCTGGATCTGCTTGACCTTGCCCAGATCCTTCTCGTCGAACAGCTGCGTGCGGTACAGCGCGTAGGCGATGTTGCTTTCGCTGCGCACCAGGCGGTCGATGTTGATCGGCTGCTGACCCTGCCAGTCAGGCCCGGCGATCATGAAATGGCCACCGTTATTCCCGGTGCTGCGGGTGCCCAGATAAGCAAAGTTCTGCGTGTAGGCGTCGATCAGTTGTACCGAGTAATAACGGTGCTCTTCGATCGGCGGCAAGGTCAGGATCAGCGGTTCGCTGCGCAAGTCCATCCAGACGAACGAGTAGGGCGTGTCGGCGTTCGGCGTGACGAACGCGGTGTCCTTGGCGGCGAAGGCCTTGGCGGTGTTGCCGATCTGGTTGAACGGTGCCTTGAAGTTCGGGCTCTTGCTGTCCACGGCCTGGGTGTAGAGGGTCTTGTACATCTCCACGACCGGGAAGCCATACAGATAAGCGTCCTTGGCGATGCCTCGGGCTTCTTCGGGGCTGGCGCTGAAATCGGCCCAGGCGCTACTGCTCAGGGCGAGGGTCAGAGCGGTCAGCCATAGATTGCGTGTGTTCATGCGGCGTCCTTATTCATTGCACGACCGTGATGTCGTCGAGTTTCCAGCTCTTGTCGAAATAGGCTTCGGTCGGCGCGTACAGGCGGAAGTAGCTGAACCAGTGCTTGCCGGGCACGGTTTGCACCCAGTTGTTCTCGAAGCCTTTGGGTGCGCTTGGGCCGAAGTACAGGTCCACCGAGCCATCGGCGTTTTTCTTCAGATCCTGGCGCGAGGACAGATCGGCCTTGCGCTGCGGATTGTCGATCAGGCAACGGCTGTCGATGTCGTACACGGTCATCGACCAGAACTGCTTGGCCGGCGGGTTGGCGCCGACGTGCAGGCGATAGGTCTTGCCGCCGTCGAGCCAGTCACCCTTGGCGTCGGTGTAGGCACCGAGGTAGGTCTGACCGAGGCCCGGGGTCTTGGAAACCATGCCCTTGGTGTTGGTCACCGCTTCATAAAACCAGGCGCTGCGTTCCCACAACTGGTCGTAATAGGCCACGCGTTGCGACGGTTCGGCGATGTTCAACACCGTGTCCCAATGCCGGTCGGGCCAGTACTGCGCGTCAGGAAAGCGCTTGGCAAAGGTGTTGGCCTTGGCGATCAGTTCACCGACCTGCGCGCCGGACTCCAGGGCCTGACGCTGCTGGGTGTTGGGGTTGAAGGGTTTGTCCTTCTCGATGCCGAGACTGGCGAGCATCGCCATGTAGAAGCGGTCACGTTCATTCACCGGTTCTTTCTGGATGATCTGATGCAGCCGCTGCCAGTAAGCGATGCCGCGCGGCTGGGTGCCCGACCACTTTTTACCGTCAGGCGAAAGCAGGCGGGTCTTGCTCGGCTCGGCGCGTTTGGCGTACGGGTACATCTTGAATTGCTCGACCAGCGCCTTGCCTTTGGCCGGATCCGGATCCAGCACCCGGAAGCCCACCAGCACGTTCATGGTTTCCGATTTGGCCAGGTAATACTTGTCGGCATCGGCCGGTGGCTCCGCGCCTGGCGGCAGCACCAGGTATTTGCCGCCCTGGCCTTTGTCCGGGCCGGTCTGGCCCATGTCGATGATCGCCCGCTGCCAGAAATCGCCGATGCCGCCGGCGGTCGGTCCCGGTGGCAGTTCAATCACCAGCGGCCCGGTTTCGCTGAGGTCGACGAAGCCGAGAATGTACGGCGTGGTGGCATTGGCGGTGATCACGCCGAGCTTGTCTTCGTAGCACCAGCAGATCGCCGCTGCGCGCGCCGAGCTTGTCGCGAAATTCTTCCTGCCACTGCGCGTAGGACACCAGCGGCAAGGCCCACAGGTAACTCTGGGTCGCTTGCTGGAAATCCAGCTCGGCGTAGAGTTTGGCGATCGACTCATGGGCCGGCAGTTCGCCCTCCATGGCGATCTTGCCGATACGCGTGTCGAGCTCCTGAGCACCGACGCCGCAGCTGGCGAACAGGGTCATCAGGCTGAAACCGGCGGCGCGTAAAGCGATGTGCATGGCGATGTCCTTATTTTCCGAATGTCACGTTGATCCCGGCGAACAGGGTGAATTGCGGCACGCCATCGCCTTTGCGTTCGACGGTCCACTGCGGTTCGAGGAAGGCGTTGAGAATATTGCTCCCGGACTTCCAGACTTTGCCCGCACCCAGGCCGATCGGGATGTAGTGAGTGTTGTTCTTCAGGTCGAACGTCCAGGTGCCGGTGGAGCGCAGGTACCAGCCTTTTTCCAGGTTATGAATGATGAACGGCTGCAGGGTTGCGGTTTCGACATGCGCGCGGTCGTGGTCACCGGCGAACGAGCTCTGGTACTGCACCAGCGCACCGAGCAGGCCGCGCGGCGACGAATCGATCGCTACCGCCGCGAGGCCGGCCTGCCATTTACCCGTGCCCAGTTCGTCCTCGGCAGCGGTCGGCGCGGTGATCTGCGGGCCGATTCCCAACTGCACGCCGTCGGTCTTGAGCAGGAAAATGTCGAACAGATTGAGATCGCCAATGCCGGTGCTGTAGCCGCCGCGCGGATCGGGGCGAGTGCTGATCGGCATTGTTGCGCGCAGCAGTTGCGGCACACCGATGAAGTCGTTGGGCGCAATCGGCAACGTGCCGCGCAGCAGAGCATCGTTGGTGTGCAGGTTGCTGTCGAACAGCTTTGGCGTGTAGTAATCCTGAAGGTTGGCGCCGGGCGCCAGGTTCAGCGGATTGTTGCTTTTGTTGGCCTCTTCGGCGTTATTCGCCAGGGCACAAAATACAGGCGCCAGCGAACTCGCCAGCAGCAAGGCGTTAATCCCCAATTTTTTCGACATGGTCCCCGTTTCCCTGGTGGCTACTGCATGGACGACCCGGCACTTCTCGGCCGTTGGACGTAATTCCTTTCTTAATCAAGCCTGTAGGACACGTCTGATTCACGCTAGCAGCTAATCGGGAGTTAGCCAGTCGAAGGGATTAATTCTTTGGTTTTGTCTAAGGGGTCTCAGTCGGGTGGTGAGCTGATCAATCAAATGTGTGTTGTCAGTGCTGACGCTTTCGCGGGCAAGCCACGCTCCCACAGGTATTGAAGCGTTCACAAATCCTGTGACCGACTCGATGTCTGTGGGAGCGTGACTTGCCCGCGATGGCAATTTCAAATTCAACGTGGCGTTGGATCAGGCATTTTTCTTCGCCTGTTCGCGAATACGCTCTTCCTGCGCCCGCGCCTCAGGCGTGAACTCGGCGCCGAAATCCTCGGCAGAGAAGATCTGGCGGATTTCGATATCAGAGTCGCCCGGCATGGGGTTCGGGCAGCGTTTGACCCATTCGATGGCTTCTTCCTTCGACTTCACTTCCCAGATCCAGTAGCCGGCTACCAGCTCCTTGGTTTCGATGAACGGGCCGTCGATGACCGTGCGCTTGTCGCCGGAGAAATGCACGCGCGCGCCTTTGCTGCTCGGATGCAGGCCATTGGCGTCGATGAGGATGCCGGCCTTGACCAGTTCTTCGTTGAAGTTGCCCATGGCGGTGATCAGCTCTTCACTGGGCATGATGCCGGCTTCGGAATCGGCGCTGGCTTTGACAAGGATCATGAATCGCATGGTGGTTTCTCCAGGGAATGGGGTTGATTCACTGCTTAGTCGAACGGGCAGGGCGTGAATCGACAGGTCTCTGAATAAAAGATGCAGTCCGGCGTTTTAACAAACGCAATCCGACACGCTGCAACTGCCAATGCAGGAGCTGCCGCAAGCTGCGATCTTTGCTCCTGTCGTTAAAAACCAACATCAAAAAATTACAGCCTTCGGCAGCTCCCAGTGCGTATTTCAATTCAGGATGTTTAAAAGTTGTTTCGATTTTGCGGAACGTTCCCACAAGGTTTTCAGGTTGTCCGTCGGACGTCGGGTCTCTAGCCTGTGTTCGTCGCTGCCAATTCAGCGACCGGGACTGGAAACCCCGATGGGTATTAGTGGCGCGTACACGCCTTTCATAACGTATCCTTGCGCACTTCGAATGTGTGCACTCCGTTATGGCGGCTGTGCGCGGGGGACCTTCGGGTCGTCCGGGTCGCCGCTGCCCGGGTTTCCAACCTGCGTACAGCTGCCACCTCTTCGTCCGGAAACCGAAGGGGCAGCTCCGACTATTCAGTGGAGTTACACCATGAAAAAACCAACACCCAACCCCCCAGAATCAGGCGCCGACACCACAACCCCTTACGCCTCAGTCGACAGTAAAAAACTCCACGAAGCCGCCGACCGCGCCCTCGACTACTACCTCAATCCCGCCGCCCGTATCATGTCTAGCGCCAACGAGCCGGAGTCCATGTACCTCGCCAATCCCAGGTACAGCACCGAATCTCTTTTAGCCAACGCCAGCGAAACACTCGGCTCGGCCAGCGAGATGCTCATCAACTTCGCTGCCTCGCTGGAAACCTCCCAGCGCAAAACAGCACTGGGCATTGCTCAGGTCGTCATGCTGGGGGAGTTAGCGGTAAATCAAGCACTGGATCACGTAGAACTTAAAGACTGATTGATCATGACCCTTCCCGCGCGCAGCAAAGCAATGCAGCCCTTGAGGCTCTGCGTCAGATTCGTGAGTTGGCGCACAGAGCTCTCTTGTTACATTCCTTTACCGCGCGTTGGAACGGTCAACGACCAACCAAAAAAGACTCTAGCCGGTCGTATTTTCTATCCAGTCCGGAGGTGCCATGGATACCCTGTTTTCCAAAACAAGATCGGGTAACATCCGCAGGTCGTGATATTCAATGGAGAGAAACGATGGCAGGAAAGCCAGTCGCAAGACTCGGAGATCCAGGTAGTCATGGTGGAAATATCAGCACTGGATCAAGTCCTATTTTTGTTAACTCGACTCCCGTAGCTTTGGTAGGAGATATCTATTCCTGCCCGATTCACGGCAGTAATCCCATAACAACGGGCGCCCCCCATGTTTTTGGGTTGGGAAAGGACGTTGCCCATGTCGGTTCCCAAACGGCGTGTGGAGCGACGATTACTGCTGGATCACCCGACACCTTCGTCGGTGATTCTGGTAGTGCTCCCGCCAGCTTCTTCTCGCAGTTTCTGAAAGAAAAGACTTTCGTCGAGTTTCAGTTGCTTAATGAAAGAGATGAACCTGTAGCCAACGAGGCGTATGAATTGACGCTTCCCGATGGAACCTTGATGACTGGCGTCCTCGACGAAAATGGCTTTGTGCATGTTGCAAATATTCCCAGGGGGAGTTGCAGCATAAAGTTTCCGAAACTTGAAGATACGGAACATCTTTAATGGTTCAGTCTACTAAAACTACCAGCACAACCCAGGCAGCAAAAAATACAGGCGCATCAGGGAAAACCACGAAAACCAATCAGGTGGTCGTATCCGGTGCGTATATGGAAGTGCTGGTGGGTGGTCCCTACACCCGCGATAAAGAAGAGCATCCTTTCGGGCACGCGGCTTTACACGTGGTGGTCGGTAGCAAAGACATTACTTATGACTTTGGTCGCTATGGAAAAACCTGGGGCACGTTCGATAGCGAGGGCGAAGGCGTGTTGAACGTCTGGACGTCCTTCAAAGCGTATATCTCTGGTGAAAACAGTTTGGGGCGTACAACAACAGGTTTTGTTTATTTTTTGGAAAATGCAAAAGCCGAGGCTGTGATCGCTCATTTCGACGGTATTGTCGCCCAGCAAAAAGAACAGCGAAAAAAGACTGCCTCATCAGCTCGGTATGTCTTGCCATCGAACTATCATCCGACTACGAATAACTGCACAACCGTGACAATTGCAGGAGCAAAGGTTTCGGGAAAGTCAATTGTGCAGAACCCGGGGAAATTCAATGAGATGCGAGGTCTTTCTTTCATCGAAAGACAGGCAGCGCGTACGCAAAGTAGTCCGAAGGACGGTATTTTCATGCCTGCGGATTTACAAGCCATGCTCGAAGCGAATACCGAGGCCCCCTATGATAAGAAAAATGTTTACAAATAGACGTCTTGGCCTATGGCTGGTGGCAGTTTTATCCGTCAATGCGATTTTTTTGGCTTTTCTGATTTTTGGCGATATTGCGAAGGGGCATAATATGAAAATGATCAAAACTAAAGAACCGTTGCTGATTGAAGGGCCAAATGGCGACGAGAATTACTATGTCCTGCCTTTGGGTACTACCCTTTATCACGATAAAAGCTTTCCTGAAGGGCACGACCGTTATGTAGTGTATCTCAATCATAAAGGTGCAATTGCACACGAAGAAGTACCCATGAAGCCTGAGTATGGTGGTTCATTTATAGATCCGCTCTGGCTGGCCAATGTTGATGAGGAAACCTTGAAAGAAATTTTCAAACGGTTTCCGCTCTCCAAAACCGATATTGCCGCTGCTATCAAGGCCAATGAAATAACCAAGGATGATCTAGCCGACATCATCCGATCCATGCCCGACTGACCAATTCTTTTAGCTGTCGGTGAAACGAAGCTGCGATCTTTTGATCTTGATGAAAAGATAAAGTCAAAAGATCGCAGCCTTCGGCAGCTCCTACAGGGGGGGGGCGGGGTTGTATACAATTTTTTGCGCAGGCCCCTGACAATTTTCATTCAGGGCATAGGTCGTCGGACAATTTCGTGGTTAACTTCGGCCTCTTGCATGCTCAATAACCACGTTAAGAAGGACTAAAGTCATGGCTCAAGTCACCCTCAAAGGCAACCCGGTTCAAGTCAACGGCCAGTTGCCACAAGCCGGTTCCAAGGCGCCAGCCTTTTCCCTGGTTGCCGGCAATCTGTCCGACGTCACCCTGAAAGACTTTGCCGGCAAGCGCAAAGTGCTGAACATCTTCCCAAGCGTTGATACCCCGACCTGCGCCACTTCGGTACGCAAGTTCAACGCTCAGGCCAACGAACTGGCTAACACCGTGGTGCTGTGCATCTCGGCTGACCTGCCATTTGCCCAGGCCCGTTTCTGCGGCGCCGAAGGCCTGGAAAACGTGCAGAACCTGTCGACCCTGCGCGGTGCCGAGTTCATCGAAAACTACGGCGTGGCCATCGCTGACGGCCCGCTCAAAGGCCTGACCGCCCGTGCCGTGGTAGTGCTGGACGAGAACGACAACGTTCTGCACAGCGAACTGGTCAAGGAAATCGCTGAAGAGCCGAACTACGACGCAGCACTCGCCGTTCTGAAATAAGCGCTTTTACAATTGTTAACGGCCTGGCCCTGTCCAGGCCGTTTTCATTTGTGTATCAGTGTTTTGCCTCACACCTTGAAACGTAAGTTGAAGGTAAATTGCCGGTAAAGCTGCTTTGCTTAAATCCGATCAGTGCTTATCGTTCAGCCTCCCGTAAAAGAAGCCCACGTGCCCAATGGTTAATCAATCCATGCAATCGTCCCCTCGCAACTCCCGTCGCTGGCTGATCAGCCTGCTCGTCCTGTTGGTCATCGCCGTCCTGTGCTGGAAATTCTGGCCCGCCGGTTCGGCCCACAAGGAGGGCGCCGACAAGGCTGCGAGCGGCCATGCCGGACGTTCGGGGATGATGCGGCCGGGCTTCGGTGGCGCGGCCGGGCCGATTCCGGTGCGTGTGGCGCCGGCGGTCACGGGCGACTTCCCGCTGTATTACAAGGCACTGGGCACGGTGACTGCGCTCAACACCATCAACGTGCGCAGCCGGGTCGGCGGTGAACTGGTGAAGATCAATTTCGAGGAAGGGCAGATGGTCAAGGCCGGCGACCTGCTGGCAGAGATCGATCCGCGTCCGTACCAGAACGCCTTGCTCCAGGCTGAAGGCACCTTGCTGCAGAATCAGGCGCAGTTGAAAAACGCACAGGTCGACGTCGAGCGTTATCGCGGCCTGTACAAGGAAGACAGCATCGCCAAGCAGACCCTGGACACCGCCGAAGCGCTGGTCGGCCAGTACCTGGGCACGGTCAAGACCAATCAGGCGGCGGTCAACGACGCCAAGCTCAATCTCGAATTCACCAAGATCCGTGCACCGATTGCCGGTCGCGTCGGTCTGCGTCAGGTCGACGTCGGCAACCTCGTCGCCGCCAACGACACCACGTTCCTTGCGGTGATCACTCAGACCCAACCGATCAGCGTGGTCTTCACCTTGCCGGAAAACAGTCTCGAAACCGTATTGGCGCGCTACCACAGCGGCGCCAAACTGCCGGCCGAGGCATGGGATCGCGGCGATACCAAAATCCAGGCCAGCGGCGTGCTGCAAAGCCTCGACAACCAGATTGACGTCGCCACCGGCACCCTGAAATTCAAGGCCCGTTACGATAACCGCGACCAGTCGCTGTTCCCCAATCAGTTCGTCAACGTCCATCTGCTGGCCGATACCTTGAAAGGCGTGGTACTGGCACCGTCGGCGGCGATTCAATTCGGCACCAACGGCACGTTCGTTTACGCGTTGGACGGCGACAAGAAAGTCACCATCCGCCAACTGAAGATCGGCGCCAGTGACGGCACCAACACTGTGGTCACCGAAGGCCTCGCCGCGGGCGATCGCGTGGTGCTGGAAGGCACCGACCGCCTGAAGGAAGGCAGCGAAGTGGAAGTGGTCAACGACAGCAATGACGTGCCGACCACCCCGACCGGGCACCTGCAGGGCAAACCCGCCGCCAGTGCACCGGACGCCGCCGCGGCTGACAAGGCCAAGAAGGGCGCATGAACATTTCGCGGCTGTTCATCCTCCGTCCGGTAGCCACCACCCTGAGCATGCTGGCCATTGTTCTGGCCGGCCTGATTGCTTATCGCCTGCTGCCGGTCTCGGCATTGCCGCAGGTCGATTATCCGACCATTCGCGTCATGACCCTGTACCCCGGCGCCAGTCCGGACGTGATGACCAGTGCCGTCACCGCGCCGCTCGAACGCCAGTTCGGGCAGATGCCGGGCCTGACGCAAATGGCCTCGACCAGTTCCGGCGGCGCTTCGGTGCTGACCCTGCGCTTCAGCCTCGACATCAACATGGACGTCGCCGAACAGCAGGTGCAGGCCGCGATCAACGCCGCGACCAACCTGCTGCCGACCGACTTGCCGGCGCCGCCGGTGTACAACAAGGTCAACCCGGCGGATACCCCGGTGCTGACCCTGGCGATCACCTCGAAAACCATGCTCCTGCCCAAGCTCAATGATCTGGTCGATACGCGCATGGCGCAGAAGATCGCCCAGATCAGCGGCGTCGGCATGGTCAGCATTGCCGGCGGCCAGCGGCAGGCGGTGCGGATCAAGGTCAACCCGGAAGCCCTCGCGGCGAACAGCCTGAACCTGGAAGACGTGCGCACGCTGATTGGCGCGTCCAACGTCAACCAGCCGAAAGGTAACTTCGACGGCCCGACCCGGGTCTCGATGCTCGATGCCAACGACCAGCTGACGTCGCCCAAGGACTACGCCAACCTGATCCTCGCCTACAAGAACGGCGCGCCGTTGCGTCTGAAGGATGTGGCGGAAATCGTCGACGGCGCGGAGAACGAACGTCTCGCCGCGTGGGCCAACCAGAATCAGGCAGTGCTGCTCAATATCCAGCGTCAGCCGGGCGCCAACGTGATCGAGGTGGTCGACCGGATCAAGGCGTTGCTGCCGAGCATCACCGACAACCTGCCGGCCGGGCTCGATGTCACCGTACTCACCGACCGCACCCAGACCATCCGCGCCTCGGTGACTGACGTGCAGCACGAACTGCTGATCGCCATTGCGCTGGTGGTGATGGTGACGTTCCTGTTTTTGCGGCGTGCCAGCGCGACGATCATCCCGTCGGTGGCGGTGCCGCTGTCGCTGATTGGTACGTTTGGTGTGATGTATCTCGCCGGGTTCTCGGTCAACAACCTGACCTTGATGGCCCTGACCATCGCCACCGGTTTTGTGGTCGACGATGCGATCGTGATGCTGGAAAACATCGCGCGCTTCATCGAGGAGGGTGACAGCCCGATGCAGGCCGCGCTCAAAGGCGCGAAGCAGATCGGCTTCACCCTGATCTCCCTGACCCTGTCGCTGATCGCGGTACTGATTCCACTGCTGTTCATGGCTGACGTGGTCGGACGGCTGTTCCGCGAGTTCGCCATCACTCTGGCGGTAGCGATCCTGATTTCCCTGGTGGTCTCGCTAACTCTGACGCCGATGATGTGCGCGCGCTTGCTCAAACGTGAGCCGGAAGCCCACGAGCAGGGCCGCTTCTACCGGGCCAGCGGCGGCTTCATCGACTGGATGATCGCCGCCTACGGGCGCAAGTTGCAGTGGGTGCTCAAACACCAGCCGCTGACCCTGTTGGTGGCTATCGGTACGCTGGCGCTGACCGTGTTCCTTTATATGGTGGTGCCCAAGGGCTTTTTCCCGGTGCAGGACACCGGGGTGATCCAGGGCATTTCCGAGGCGCCGCAGTCGATTTCCTTCGCCGCCATGGGCGAGCGCCAGCAGGCGCTGGCCAAGGTGATTCTCGAAGATCCGGCGGTGGAGAGCCTGTCGTCCTACATCGGTGTCGACGGCGACAACGCCACGCTCAACAGCGGTCGCTTGCTGATCAACCTCAAACCCCACGGCCAGCGTGACCTGAGCGCCACCGAGGTGATCGCGCGCCTGCAACCGCAACTGGACAAACTGGTCGGTATCCGCCTGTTCATGCAGCCGGTGCAGGATCTGACCATCGAGGATCGGGTCAGCCGCACCCAGTACCAGTTCAGCATGTCCTCACCGGATGCCGAGCTGCTCAGCCAGTGGAGCGGGCGTCTGGTCGAGGCTTTGGCCCAGCGTCCGGAGCTGACCGACGTCGCCAGCGACTTGCAGGACAAGGGCTTGCAGGTCTATCTGGTGATCGACCGCGATGCGGCTTCGCGCCTCGGTGTTTCGGTGCAGAACATCACCGATGCGCTGTATGACGCCTTCGGCCAGCGGCAAATCTCGACCATTTATACCCAGGCCAGCCAGTACCGCGTGGTGCTGCAGGCGCAGGCCGGGGAGAAGATCGGCCCGGCGGCGCTGGATCAGATTCACGTCAAGACCACTGACGGTGCGCAGGTGCGTCTGTCGAGCCTGGCCCATGTCGAAGAGCGTCAGGCGCAACTGGCAATCACCCACATCGGTCAGTTCCCGGCGGTGATGATGTCGTTCAACCTCGCACCCGGTGTGGCGCTGGGACATGCGGTGGACATCATCGATCAGGTGCAGAAGGACATCGGCATGCCGATTGGTGTGCAGACCCAGTTCCAGGGCGCGGCCGAAGCGTTCCAGGCGTCGCTGTCGAGCACCTTGCTGCTGATTCTGGCGGCGGTCGTGACCATGTACATCGTGCTCGGCGTGCTTTACGAAAGTTACATCCACCCGATCACCATTCTCTCGACCTTGCCGTCGGCGGCGGTCGGCGCCTTGCTCGCGTTGCTGCTCAGCGGCAATGATCTGGGCATGATCGCGATCATCGGCATCATCCTGTTGATCGGTATCGTCAAGAAAAACGCGATCATGATGATCGACTTCGCCCTCGACGCCGAACGCACCCAGGGCATGGCGCCGGAGCAGGCGATCTATCAGGCGGCGCTGCTGCGCTTCCGGCCGATTCTGATGACCACTCTGGCAGCGTTGTTCGGCGCCGTGCCGTTGATGCTCGCCACCGGTTCCGGGGCTGAGTTGCGTCAACCACTGGGTCTGGTGATGGTCGGCGGCTTGCTGGTGAGCCAGGTGCTGACCCTGTTCACCACGCCGGTGATCTACCTGTATTTCGACCGCCTCGGTCGGCGCTTTGGCAAGACCAATGCCGACCGCGATGAGGTGGTTGTATGAATTTGCAGCACCTCATCCACTGTGGGAGCGAGCCTGCTCGCGAAAGCGCTGGATCAGTCACCATCAACGTTGAATGTCAGACCGTATTCGCGAGCAGGCTCGCTCCCACAGTGGGTAGGTGTGTTGATGGGGATTGCGGTCAATGAACCTCTCCGGTCCTTTCATCAAGCGCCCGGTCGCGACCATGCTCCTGAGTCTGGCGATCATGCTGCTGGGCGGTGTCAGTTTCGGTCTGTTGCCGGTGTCGCCGCTGCCGCAAATGGATTTCCCGGTGATCGTGGTCCAGGCCAGTCTGCCCGGCGCCAGTCCCGAGGTGATGGCGTCCACGGTGGCGACGCCGCTGGAGCGTTCGTTCGGGGCGATTGCCGGTGTCAACACCATGAGCAGCCGCTCCAGCCAGGGTTCGACCCGGGTCATTCTGCAATTCGACCTCGACCGTGATATCAACGGCGCGGCGCGGGAAGTGCAGGCGGCGATCAACGCTTCACGCAACCTGTTGCCGAGCGGGATGCGCAGCATGCCGACCTACAAGAAGGTCAACCCGTCGCAGGCACCGATCATGGTGCTGTCGCTGACCTCGGATGTGCTGGAAAAAGGCCAGCTCTACGACCTGGCCTCGACCATCCTCTCGCAGAGCCTGTCCCAGGTGCAGGGCGTAGGTGAAGTGCAGATCGGCGGCAGTTCGCTGCCGGCGGTGCGTATCGAACTTGAACCGCAGGCGCTGAACCAGTACGGCGTGGCGCTCGACGATGTGCGTAAGACCATCGCCGGGGCCAACGTGCGCCGGCCCAAGGGCTCGGTCGAAGACGGCGAGCGCCTGTGGCAGATCCAGGCCAACGACCAGTTGGAGAAAGCCAAGGATTACGAGTCGCTGATCATCCATTACAAGGACGGTGCGGTCCTGCGTCTGAAGGACGTGGCCAAGGTCAGCGACGGCGTCGAAGACCGTTACAACAGCGGCTTCTTCAACGATGACGCGGCGGTGCTGCTGGTGATCAACCGCCAGGCCGGCGCCAACATCATCGAGACGGTCAACGAGATCAAGGCGCAGTTGCCGGCGTTGCAGGCGGTGCTGCCGGCCAGCGTCAAACTGAACCTGGCGATGGACCGCTCGCCGGTGATCAAGGCCACGCTGCACGAAGCGGAAATGACCCTGCTGATCGCCGTGGCGCTGGTGATTCTGGTGGTGTTCCTGTTTCTCGGGAATTTCCGCGCCTCGCTGATTCCGACGCTGGCGGTGCCGGTATCGCTGGTCGGCACCTTCGCGGTGATGTACCTCTATGGCTTTTCGCTGAACAACCTTTCGCTGATGGCGTTGATTCTGGCCACCGGACTGGTGGTGGACGATGCCATCGTGGTGCTGGAGAACATCTCCCGGCACATCGACGAAGGCGTCAAGCCGATGAAGGCTGCCTACCTCGGGGCCAAGGAAGTCGGATTCACCTTGCTGTCGATGAACGTGTCGCTGGTGGCGGTGTTCCTGTCGATCCTGTTCATGGGCGGGATTGTCGAGAGCCTGTTCCGCGAGTTTTCCATCACCCTGGCAGCAGCCATCGTGGTGTCGCTGGTGGTCTCGCTGACCCTGACGCCAATGCTCTGCGCGCGCTGGCTCAAGCCGCACACGCCGGGCCAGGAAAACCGCCTGCAACGCTGGAGCCGTCGCGCCAACGACTGGATGGTCGGCAAATACGCGACCAGCCTCGATTGGGTGCTGCGCCACCGCCGTCTGACTTTGCTCAGTCTGATCATTACGGTCGGGGTCAACGTTGCGCTGTACGTAGTAGTACCGAAGACCTTCATGCCGCAGCAGGACACCGGCCAGTTGATCGGTTTCGTCCGGGGTGACGACGGTCTGTCGTTCAGCGTGATGCAGCCGAAAATGGAAACCTTCCGCCGTGCCGTGCTCAAGGACGAAGCAGTGGAAAGCGTCGCCGGGTTCATCGGCGGCACCAACGGCACCAACAACGCGTTCATGCTGGTACGCCTGAAGCCGATCAAGGAGCGCAACCTGTCGGCGCAGAAAGTCATCGAACGCTTGCGCAAGGAAATGCCCAAGGTGCCCGGCGCCCAGTTGATGCTGATGGCCGATCAGGATCTGCAATTCGGCGGTGGTCGCGAGCAGACCACCTCGCAATACAGCTACATCCTGCAAAGCGGGGATCTGGGGGCGTTGCGCGAGTGGTACCCGAAAGTGGTGACCGCGCTGCGCGCACTGCCGGAGCTGACCGCCATTGATGCCCGCGAGGGGCGCGGCGCGCAGCAGGTGACGTTGATTGTCGACCGCGATCAGGCCAAGCGCCTCGGGGTCGACATGAACATGGTCACGGCGGTGCTGAACAACGCCTACAGCCAGCGGCAGATTTCGACGATCTACGACAGCCTCAACCAGTATCAGGTGGTGATGGAGGTCAATCCGAAATACGCGCAGGATCCGGTGACGCTCAATCAGGTGCAGGTGATTACCGCTGACGGTGCGCGGATTCCGTTGTCGACCATCGCCCATTACGAAAACAGCCTGGAAGACGACCGCGTCAGCCACGAAGGCCAGTTCGCCTCCGAAAGCATCGCGTTCGACATGGCTGAAGGCGTGACCGTGGAGCAGGGCAGTGCCGCGATCGAGCGGGCGATTGCCAAGGTCGGTCTGCCGGAAGACGTGATCGCGAAAATGGCCGGCACCGCCGATGCCTTTGCCGCGACGCAGAAGAGTCAGCCGTTCATGATCCTCGGTGCGCTGCTCGCGGTGTATCTGGTGCTCGGTGTGCTGTATGAAAGCTACATTCACCCGTTGACGATTCTCTCGACCTTGCCGTCGGCCGGGGTCGGTGCATTGCTGTCGATCTATGCGCTGGGCGGCGAGTTCAGCCTGATCTCCCTGCTCGGATTGTTCCTGCTGATCGGGGTGGTGAAGAAAAACGCGATCCTGATGATCGACCTGGCACTGCAACTGGAACGCCATCAGGGCCTGTCGCCGCTGGAGTCGATCCGCAGCGCCTGCCTGCAACGGCTGCGGCCGATTCTGATGACCACCCTGGCGGCGATCCTCGGCGCCTTGCCGTTGCTGCTTGGCCGGGCGGAGGGCGCGGAAATGCGCCAGCCATTGGGCCTGACCATCATCGGCGGCCTGATCTTCAGCCAGGTCCTGACCCTTTACACCACGCCTGTGGTTTACCTCTATCTCGACAAGCTGCGCCACCGCTTCAACAAGTGGCGCGGCGTGCGTACTGACGCCGCTCTGGAAACTCCGCTATGACTGACCGTTCGCTTCTCAATCTGGCCACTGCGCGCGGCTCGCGCCTGTTGAGTCTGTCACTGTGCGTGGCGATGCTCAGTGCCTGCGCTGTAGGCCCGGACTATCAGCGTCCGAAGACCGCCGAGGTCGCGCAATACAAGGAGGCCAAGGGCTGGCGTCAGGCCAATCCGAGTGACTCGCTGGCGCGCGGTGCCTGGTGGGAGTTGTATGGCGATCAGCAACTCAATGGCCTGATCGAAAAACTCAACAGTTCCAACCAGACCGTCGCGCAATCCGAAGCTCAGTTCCGTCAGGCCCAGGCTTTGGTGCGCAGTGCCCGTGGGGCGTTTTATCCCAGTGTCGACCTGAGCGTGGGCAAGACCCGGTCGAGCCAAGGCACCGGCAGCAGCAGCTCAAGCCTGAGCAGTTCGGCCAGCGGTATTCGCGATACCTACAACGCGCAGTTGGGCGTGAGTTGGGAAGCGGATATCTGGGGCAAATTGCGCCGAGGCCTGGAAGCCAACGAGGCCAGCGCCCAGGCGAGCTTCGCCGATCTGGCCGCGATGCGCCTGAGCCAGCAGTCGGAGCTGGTGCAGAATTACTTGCAATTACGGGTTATCGATCAGCAGAAGCGTCTGCTCGAAGCCACCGTCGCGGCCTACGAAAAATCCCTGCAAATGACCCAGAACCAGTACCGCGCGGGGATTTCCGGGCGTGATGCGGTGGCGCAGGCGCAGACCCAGTTGAAAACCACTCAGGCCGATCTGGTCGACCTGATCTGGCAGCGGGCGCAGTTTGAAAATGCCATCGCCGTGCTCACCGGGCAGGCGCCGGCCGAGTTCAGCATTGCCGAAACGCAGAACATTCCAAATCTGCCGCAGATTCCCCTCAGCCTGCCGTCGCAGTTGCTGGAGCGACGTCCGGACATTGCCTCGGCGGAACGCTCGGTGATCGCCGCCAACGCCAATATTGGCGTGGCGAAAGCGGCGTACTACCCCGATCTGACCTTGAGCATGAGCGGCGGCTACAGCAGCAGTACCTCGAAAAATCTTTTAACGCTGCCGAACCGTTTCTGGTCGGTCGGGCCGAAACTGGATTTGCCGATATTCGACGGTGGTATTCGTTCGGCCGAGGTTGACCGTACCGAGGCGGTGTATGACCAGACCGTTGCCAAGTATCGCCAGACCGTACTCGATGGCTTCCGTGAAGTGGAAAACTATCTGGTGCAACTGAAGGTGTATGAAGACGAGGCGGCGGTGCGTCAGGAAGCACTGGATGCTGCACGCGACTCGCTGCGCCTGACCCAGAACCAGTACAAGGCCGGGTTGATTGCCTACATCGATGTGGTTGTGGTGCAAGCCACGGCGCTGAGCAACGAGCGAACTGTGCTGAACATTCTGCAGAACCGCTTGATCGCCAGTGTGCAATTGATTGCGGCGCTGGGTGGCGGCTGGGACGGACAACTCGATGTCAGCGACAATCGCTGATCCGTTAGAGCGAGCCTGCTCGCGAAGGCGTCAGTTCGGTCGATATCTGCGATGAACGTGCTGGCTTTTTCGCGAGCAGGCTCGCTCCCACATCAATCGCGCTGATTGCCGGAATCCTGGGAACGAGGCCCGGGCCAGAGCCTCGCAAAACCATCAAACAAGCGTTTCATCGGCTTGATGGCAAAATGATTACTTTGTCAGTGCGTTCTTCTGCGCAATCAGTACAATCGCCGCATTTGCCCGGCCGAGAATGGACGCAGTACGGCGCGGGTGGTCGCGAGAATCTTCATGCTCATCGGTAATTATTCCTTCACCCTGGTTTTCATTTCTTTGTGTGTGGCGATCCTCGCGTCCTACACCGCGCTCGATCTGACCGGGCGCATCGCCAGCGCCCGTGGGCGCGCAGTGCATTTCTGGACGGCCGGCGGTGCACTGGCGATGGGGGTCGGCGTCTGGTCGATGCACTTCATCGGCATGTTGGCCTTCAAGCTGCCGATCGACTTGGGCTACGACATTGCGATTACCGCGCTGTCGCTGCTGATTGCCGTGCTGTCCTGCGGGTTTGCCCTGTGGCTGGTCAGCCAGCCGAAACTGCCGATTTGGCAATTGGCCTTTGGCGCTTTGGTCATGGGCGCCGGCATCAGTGCAATGCATTACACCGGCATGGCCGCGCTGCGCATGACGCCTGGCATCGATTACGACCCGACCCTGTTCGGCGCCTCATTGCTGATCGCGGTCGGGGCCTCGGCGGCGGCGTTATGGATCGCCTTCCGCCTGCGCCAGCACTCGCCTTATGTGCGTCTGATTCGTGGTGGTGCGGCAGTGATCATGGGCATCGCGATTGTCGGCATGCACTACACCGGCATGGCCGCCGCGCAATTTCCTGACGGCAGTTTCTGCGGTGCAACGCTCGACGGCCTCAAGGGCAACGGCCTCGACAATCTGGTGCTGATCACCACGCTCGCGGTGCTGTCGATCGCCTTGCTCACTTCGATTCTCGATGCGCGCCTTGAAGCGCGTACCGCCGATCTGGCGCATTCGCTGACCCTGGCCAACCGTGAACTGACGCAACTGGCATTGCACGACACTCTGACCGGCCTGCCGAACCGCATGCTGCTGGACGACCGGATCAATCAGGCGATGAAGAAGGTCGAGGAGCAGGGCGGTTGTTTTGCGTTGATGTTTATCGATCTGGACGGTTTCAAACCGGTCAACGATGCCTTCGGCCACCACATGGGTGACCAGTTGCTGCGTGAAGTCGGGGTGCGCCTGCGCGAAGATCTGCGCAGTCAGGATACGCTCGCGCGAATTGGCGGCGACGAGTTCGTGCTGCTGGTGCGTCTGAGCGAACCCGACGATGCTCTGGGGCTGGCCGCGCGTCAGGTCGGGTTGCTCGGTCAGGCGTTCCGCGTGGCCGAGCACGACTTGCAGATTTCTGCCAGCGTCGGCATCGCCCTGTACCCGGGTAACGGCCTGAGCGCCCAGGAACTGCTGATGAATGCCGACGCGGCGATGTATCACGCCAAGGGCAGCGGCAAAAACGGTTACAGCTTCTTCGATGCTTCGATGAACAGCAACGCGCGCAAGCAGCTGCAGCTATTGCAAGATCTGCGCGCCGCGCTGGAACACAGTCAGTTCAGCCTGTATTTCCAGCCCAAATTCGACGCCATCAGTGGTCGTCCGGTCGGTGCCGAAGCGCTGCTGCGCTGGCAGCATCCGACCCAGGGCATGTTGCTGCCCGACAAATTTATCGATCTGGCAGAGAAGACCGGCCTGATCATCGCCATCGGTGAATGGGTGCTCAATGAAGCTTGCCGGCAGATGCGCGAATGGTACGTGCTCGGTTACACCGACTGGCGCATTGCGGTGAACCTCTCGGCCTTGCAGTTCTGCCACGCGGGGCTGGTGCAGAGCGTGGCCAAGGCGCTGGCGACCCACCACCTGCCTGCCAACAGCCTGACCCTGGAAATCACCGAAACCACGGCCATGAGCGACGCGGATGCGAGCATGAAGGTGTTGCAGGAGTTGTCCGACATGGGCGTCGACCTGTCGATCGACGACTTCGGCACCGGTTATTCGAGCCTGATGTACCTCAAGCGTTTGCCGGCCAACGAGCTGAAGATCGACCGCGGTTTTGTCCGCGATCTGGAGCATGACAGCGATGACGCGGCCATCGTCTCGGCGATTGTGGCGTTGGGCCAGGCACTGGGTTTGCGCATTGTTGCCGAGGGTGTGGAGACCGGCGTGCAGCAGGATTTCCTCACGCAGTTGGGCTGTGATTCGTTGCAGGGCTATCTGTTGGGGCATCCGATGCCGGCGGATCGCTTCATGCAGAACATTGCCCGTGGAGAGGCTCTGGCGGCTGTCTGACTGCATTCTGTGGCGAGGGAGCTTGCTCTCGCACCACAAAAAACATCTCAGTCTCATGCAGGGTTTTGTCTTTGACAGAGCCCATGCAAAACCGCCCAATGGCGGTTATTCTTCAACCCGACTGTTACGTGTGCATTGGGGGGAAGGGCCAGCATGGATAAAGTCATGGTAATCACCGGTGGCGGGCGCGGAATTGGCGCCGCTACGGCGTTGTTGGCTGCCGGGCAGGGCTATCGGATCTGCATCAACTATCAGTCGGATGAACAGGCCGCGCAAAGCGTGCTGGAGCAAGTGCGGGCGCTGGGGGCGCAAGCCATTGCGGTACGCGCCGATGTCAGCATCGAAGACGAAGTGATCGCGCTGTTTCAGCGGGTCGACACCGAATTGGGGCGGGTCACCGCGCTGGTGAACAATGCCGGCACCGTCGGGCACAAGTCGCGGGTCGATGAAATGTCCGAATTCCGCATTCTCAAAATCATGAAAACCAACGTCCTGGCGCCGATCCTCTGCGCCAAGCACGCGATCCTGCGCATGTCGCCCAAGCACGGCGGGCAGGGCGGCAGCATCGTCAACGTCTCCTCGGTCGCCGCGCGCCTGGGCTCGCCCAACGAGTACGTCGACTACGCCGCGTCCAAAGGCGCACTCGACACCTTCACCATCGGTCTGTCCAAGGAAGTGGCGGGTGAGGGGATTCGGGTCAACGCGGTGCGTCCGGGCTATATCTATACCGATTTCCATGCACTGAGCGGCGATCCGGATCGGGTGAGCAAGCTTGAGTCGGCGATCCCGATGGCCCGGGGCGGGCGCCCGGATGAGGTGGCGGAGGCGATTGTCTGGTTGTTGTCGGACAAGGCTTCTTATGCGACCGGGACGTTTGTTGATTTGGGTGGCGGGCGCTGATCGTTGGGATTTGTGTTGCCTGATCTGGCCTCTTCGCGAGCAAGCCCGCTCCCACAGTAGACCGCATTCCATCTGGAGAAACGCGGTCTACTGTGGGAGCGGGCTTGCTCGCGAAGGCGTCATAAGCTGCAACATCTTTCTGTCAGAACGACCGCACAATCCGCCCCAGCGTCTCCATCGCCTTCTCCGAATCCTCGGTCCACGGGCTGCCGTAATTCAGGCGAATGCAGTTCCTGAACCGCTGAGTCGGCGAGAAGATCGGCCCCGGCGCGATGCTGATGCCCTGCGCCAATGCCATCTGAAACAACTTCAACGAATCCATCTGCGGTGGCAGTTCCAGCCACAGGAAGTAGCCGCCCGCCGGCTGGCTGACGCGGGTCTGCGCCGGGAAATAGCGGGCAATCGCTGCGAGCATCGCGCTTTGCTGTTCTTCCAGGGCGTAGCGCAGTTTGCGCAGATGGCGGTCGTAGCCGCCGTGTTGCAGGTAGTCGGCGATGGCCGCTTGCGCCGGCATCGAGGCACACAGCGAGGTCATCAGTTTCAGCCGTTCGATTTTCTGTGCGTAACGCCCGGCGGCGACCCAGCCGATGCGGTAGCCGGGGGCCAGGCTCTTGGCGAACGAACCGCAGTGCATCACCAGCCCTTCGGTATCGAAGGCCTTGGCCGGTTTCGGTGCCTGCTGACCGTAATAGAGTTCGGCGTAGACATCGTCCTCGATCAGCGGCACCTGATGCCGGCGCAGCAGTTCCACCAGTTCCTGTTTCTTCGCCTCGGGCATGGTCGCGCCCATTGGGTTCTGGAAACTGGTCATGCACCAGCAGGCCTTGATCGGATGGCGCTCCAGGGTCTGGGCGAGCACGCCGAGGTCGATACCGTCGCGCGGGTGCACGGGGATTTCCACGGCTTTGAGTTTCAAGCGCTCCAGCACTTGCAGGCTGGCGTAGAACGCCGGGGCTTCGATGGCCACCAGATCGCCCGGCTCGGTCACCGCTTGCAGGCACAGGTTCAGCGCTTCGAGGGCGCCGTTGGTGATCAGCAGTTCTTCCATCGGCAGCATCAGCCCGCCGACCATGTAGCGCAGAGCGATCTGCCGGCGCAGTTGCGGATTGCCCGGCGACATGTCGGTGACCACCATGCGCGGGTCCATCTCCCGCGCCGCACTGGCCAGCGAACGTGACAGCCGTTGCAACGGGAACAGGGTCGGGCTGGGGAACGCCGAGCCGAAGGGCACGGTGCTCGGATCCTTGATCGATTCCAGCACCGAGAACACCAGTTCGCTGACGTCGACTTCGGTGGAATCGTTGACGTGGCTGCTGATCACCGGCTCCGAGAACGGACTCGGTGCGTGGGTGTTGACGAAGTAACCGGAGCGCGGCCGCGCGCGGATCAGACCGCGACGTTCCAGCAGGTAATAGGCCTGGAACACCGTGGACGGGCTGACCCCGTAGGTCTGGCTGGCGTAGCGCACCGACGGCACCCGTTGCCCGGGGCCGAGCACGCCGGAGCGGATCAGTTCAGCGATGTCGTCGGCGAATTTTTCGTAGCGTTTCATCGGTTGCCCGGTTAGTGATTGATTTGAGTGCATGTATTTGTGGTGAGGGGATTTATCCCCGATGGGCTGCGGAGCAGTCCTGAAACCATACGACGCGGTGTATCAGACATGGCCGGTTGCTAAATTTGGGGCCGCTCCGCGTCCATCGGGGATAAATCCCCTCGCCACAGGGATCGCATTGTGAAAAAGAGGGCTGCATCTTAAGGGATCAGCGATTCATCGGCGCCACAAACCTGCTTTTCGCCACGCTATAAATCTCGGGCTCGTCGCTGTCGGCGATTTTGAAGCTCAAGGTCTGCGAGCTGCTGGCCGGACGTTCGGTGGTCATCGCCACCGATACCGGCACATCGACAATCTCCCCCGGCGCCAGGCTCAGTTCGGTCTTGCCCTGCAACTGGAAGCCGTCGCCCTCCATCAGGCTCAGGGTGTAGTCCTGGCGCTGTTGGGTCTTGTTGATGACCTTGAGGGTGTAGATGTTTTCGATCTGGCCCTGACCGTTCTCGCGGAACAGCCCGCGATCTTTGGTCACGTCCAGCGAGACCATGGGCCTTTCGACCAAGGCCAGCGCCAGGGCGCCGATCATCACCAGCAGCACCGCGACGTAACCGATCAGCCGAGGCCGCAGCAGATGGGGCTTGCCGCCCTGCAATTCGCGTTCGGAACTGTAGCGGATCAGGCCGCGCGGGTAATTCATTTTGTCCATGATCGAATCACAGGCGTCGATGCACGCTGCGCAGCCGATGCATTCCATCTGCAGGCCGTCGCGGATATCAATGCCGGTCGGGCAGACCTGCACGCACAACTGGCAATCGATGCAATCACCGAGGCCGGCTTCGGCGGGTTTCACGTCGCGTTTGCGCGGGCCTCGATTTTCGCCACGGGCGACGTCGTAGGAAATCGCCAGGGTGTCCTTGTCGAACATCACGCTCTGGAACCGCGCATACGGGCACATGTGCATGCACACCGCTTCGCGCAGCCAACCGGCGTTGATGTAAGTGGCGGCGGTGAAGAACAGAACCCAGAACAGACTGACCCCGCCGATCTGCAGGGTGAACAGTTCTTCGGCCAGCGGGCGGATCGGCGTGAAGTAGCCGACGAAGGTCAGCCCGGTCATCACGCTGATCGCCAGCCACAGAGTGTGCTTGGCCGCGCGCCGGGCCAGTTTGTTCAGGCCCCAGGGCGCCGCTTGCAGTTTGATCCGCTGGTTGCGTTCGCCTTCGGTGACTTTTTCGCACCACATGAAGATCCACGTCCACGAACTCTGCGGGCAGGTATAGCCACACCAGACCCGGCCAGCGAACACGGTGATGGCGAACAGGCCGAACGCGGCAATGATCAGCAGTGCCGAGAGCAGGATGAAATCCTGTGGCCAGAAGGTCGCGCCGAAGATATGGAATTTGCTTTCGGCCAAGTCCCACAGCACGGCCTGACGACCGCCCCAGTTCAGCCACACGGTGCCGAAGAACAGCAAAAAGAGAAAGCCCGCGCCGCTGATGCGCAAGGTACGGAACAGGCCGGTGAAACTGCGGGTGTGGATGTGATTGTCGGTGGAGCCGGCCTTCGCCTTCATCGGGCGACCGGGCACATTTTTTATGGTGGGGCTTGCTTCTACGGTTCGGACGGGGATTTGTTCGCTCATGGTCATTCGCTCATCAGCCTCCATCAGGCGGACGAACTATGAGCGCCGATCTGTTTGCATAACAGACTCAGCTATTTGAATAAAAAGCGTATCAGATGGCGTTTGGTACACATCCTGCGACAACTTGAAGCAGCCCGCAGACGCAGGCGCAAACGCCTATCGCAGACGTCTGCGCCGGATGTTGATCCGGGTCAGTCAAATCACCGAATCACTCTCGTCGGCCTTCAGGTGCTTGCGACCGTCTTTCGCGCCAGCGACGGTCAAGGCATCCGCCTCTGCTTCGGTGATGTAAACGCGCCGGCCTTCAATCTCAACGAACGACATGGCTTTTTCGCTATCGGTTTTGACTTCCAGCGTGTCGCAGATACGAATTTCTTCACCATTTTCGACGGTGAAAAAACACACTTTTGCTTCGGGATTGGATTCATCGATTCGAACGGGCATGAGGCTGTCCTTTTTTCATGAGTACCTGAAAGGTTAGGGCGCGTGCTTTGCCGATCGTTCTGCGCAACTGATTAATGGTCGCTGCTGTCCATCCACTAACGACCAATAAGAAAGGACGGAGCGATGAACGCCTGGTGGCATGAAGTGTGGGTGACGCTGCAAGCGGAGTTCGCCGATGTCGGCGATGCCTCGCAACTGACGCGCATCACCGTGCGCCTGTTGATGGCGGCGGTGCTGGGCGGAATTCTCGGTTTCGAACGTGAGCATAAGGGCAAGGCTGCCGGGGTGCGTACGCACATGCTGGTGGCGTTGGGGGCGGCGCTGTTTGTGCTGGTGCCGCAGACCTCAGGGGCTGAATCCGATGCGATGAGCCGGGTGTTGCAGGGAGTGATCGCCGGGATCGGCTTTTTGGGCGCCGGGACGATTCTGAAGAATCAGGAAGGTGACGAAGGGCACGTGAAAGGACTGACCACGGCAGCCGGGTTGTGGATGACGGCGGCGATCGGCGTGGCGGCCGGGTTGGGCAGGGAAGCGACGGCGCTGCTCAGCACTTTGTTGGCGTTGGGGATTTTCAGCGTGATGCCACGGGTGGTCAGGATGTTTGAGAAGGATGGGGAGAAAAACCAGCACCTGTAACCGATCGTTCCCATGATGGTGGGAACGATCGGCTGGGTGCTTAGACGATCACCGGTGGCATCGTCGTCGGCGGCTCTTCCTTCGGCGGTGGCGTGGTGCCTGGGGGTTCCTGCTCGGGGATCGGCTGTGGCTCGGTCTCGGGCAGGGTGGGTTTGTCGATGTTCGGATCAGGCGTTTCGGCCGGGATCGGGATGTTCATCTGTAGACCTCCGTGTGGCACATGGCGTGAGAAGTGCTTAAGTGGATTGACCACCGTGTGATGAATTCGATCCGCTTTTCTGTCCAGACAAATCCCTGTGAACTTTTCCCCGCGCCGGTCGCTCGGAACCTAAGTGAGTTCAAGTCGGGGCCGGTGCCTCATTGTGAACACTGTTCCGGCACAAGAGCGTCCTTGGGGCGTTAAGGAGAGATGCTCGATGTCTGCTGAAAAACCTTCAGAGCAGAGCTACAACCCGCACATGCCGCTGTCGCAGGCGTTGCTGCTGCCGCGCATCGTGATCGAAAACACCATGCCGACCCTCGATGGCGGGCAGTTTGCCGTGAAGTCGATCGTCGAGCGTGACGTGATCGTCACCAGCAAGGTCTTCGCCGACGGCCATGACAAGCTGGCGGTGCGCATCCGCTGGCGTGCGGAGGGCGAAGAGAGCTGGCACAGCGAGGTGATGAACGAGCTGGGCAATAACAGTTGGCAGGGGCAGTTTCGTCCGGACCGCCAGGGTCGCTATCTGTACTGCATCGAAGCGTGGATCGACCATTTCGCCAGTTTCCAGTACGAACTGGAGAAGAAGCACAACGCCGCCGTCCCGGTGTCGCTCGAACTGCAGGAAGGGCGCAGCATGGTGCAGCAGGCCGCCGAACGCAGCGACGGTCAGCTCAGCGAGCAACTCGCCGCCTTGCATCATGAATTGTCCGGCCTGCTCGAAACCGAGCAGGTGGCGCTGTTTCTGCACTCGCGCAGTGCGCAATTGATGGCGCAGGCCGATCACCGTGCCTATCTGAGCCTGAGCGCCGAATTCCCGGTGGATGTCGAAAGGGAACTGGCCGAGTTTGCCAGTTGGTATGAGCTGTTTCCGCGCTCGATCACCGACGATCCCAAGCGTCACGGCACCTTCAACGACGTGCACTCGCGCCTGCCGATGATTCAGGACATGGGTTTCGACGTGTTGTACTTCACGCCAATTCACCCGATCGGCCGCGCCCACCGCAAGGGCCGCAACAATTCCCTGACCGCAGGTCCCGATGATCCGGGCAGTCCGTACGCGATCGGCAGCGAGGAGGGTGGCCATGAGGCGATTCACTCGCAGCTCGGCACCCGCGAAGACTTCCGCCGGTTGGTGGCCGCCGCCGCTGAGCATGGCCTGGAAATCGCCCTCGATTTCGCCATTCAGTGTTCGCAGGATCACCCGTGGCTCAAGCAGCATCCGGGCTGGTTCAACTGGCGCCCGGACGGCACGATCAAATACGCGGAAAACCCGCCGAAGAAATATCAGGACATCGTCAACGTCGACTTCTATGCGCCGGACGCGATCCCCAGTCTGTGGGTCGAGCTGCGCGATATTGTGGTCGGCTGGGTCAACGAAGGCGTGAAGATCTTTCGCGTCGACAATCCGCACACCAAGCCGCTGCCGTTCTGGCAATGGCTGATCGCCGATGTACGGGCGCTGCACCCGGAAGTGATTTTCCTCGCCGAAGCGTTCACCACACCGGCGATGATGGCGCGTCTGGGCAAGGTCGGTTATTCCCAGAGCTACACCTATTTCACTTGGCGCAACACTAAGTCGGAGCTGGCGACCTACTTCAGTGAACTCAACGAGTCGCCGTGGCGTGAATGCTACCGGCCGAACTTCTTCGTCAACACGCCGGACATCAACCCGGCGTTCCTGCATGAATCAGGGCGGCCGGGGTTTCTGATCCGCGCGGCGCTGGCGACCATGGGCTCGGGCCTGTGGGGCATGTATTCCGGTTATGAGTTGTGCGAAGCGGCGCCGGTGCCGGGCAAGGAGGAATACCTCGATTCGGAGAAGTACGAGATCCGCGTCCGCGACTTCAATGCGCCGGGCAACATCATTGCCGAAATCGCCCAGCTCAACCGCATCCGTCGGCAGAACCCGGCGCTGCACACGCACCTGGGGTTGAAAATCTACAACGCCTGGAACGACAACATTCTGTACTTCGGCAAGCGCAGCTTTGACGGCAGCAATTTCATTCTGGTGGCGGTGAGCCTCGATCCGCACAACGTGCAGGAAGCCAATTTCGAGTTGCCGCTGTGGGAGATGGGCCTGCCCGACGACGCGACCACCCACGGTGAGGACTTGATGAACGGGCATCGCTGGGACTGGCATGGCAAGTATCAGTTCATGCGCATTGACCCGGCGTACCAGCCGTTCGGGATTTGGCGGATTACTGCCGCGTAAGACCTTGCTCAAAAACTTGTGGTGAGGGGATTTATCCCCGACGGGCTGCGCAGCAGCCACAAAGAACAACTGGGTAAAACTGAATAAAAGCAGGGCCGCTTCGCAGCCCGTCGGGGATGAATCCCCTCACCACAGAGCCCCTCATCACAGGGCATCCGTGTGGTCTGACAGAATTGAAAGGAGTTTCACATGGCGAAGAAACCCAAGGCAGCCACCTTTATCAAAGACCCGCTCTGGTACAAGGATGCGGTGATCTATCAAGTTCACGTCAAATCGTTTTTCGACTCCAACAATGACGGGATCGGCGACTTTCCCGGCCTGATCGCCAAACTCGATTACATCGCCGAACTCGGCGTCAACACCATCTGGCTGCTGCCGTTCTACCCCTCGCCACGTCGCGATGATGGCTATGACATCGCCGAATACCGCGGTGTGCACAGCGACTACGGAACCATGGCCGACGCCAAGCGCTTTATCGCCGAGGCGCACAAGCGTGGTTTGCGGGTGATCACCGAGCTGGTCATCAACCACACCTCGGATCAGCACCCTTGGTTCCAGCGGGCGCGCAAGGCCAAGCCCGGTTCGGCGGCGCGGGACTTCTATGTGTGGTCGGATGACGATCAGAAGTACGACGGCACCCGGATCATCTTCCTCGACACCGAGAAGTCCAATTGGACCTGGGACCCGGTCGCCGGTCAGTACTTCTGGCACCGTTTCTATTCGCACCAGCCCGACCTCAACTTCGACAACCCGCAAGTGATGAAAGCGGTGCTGTCGGTGATGCGTTACTGGCTGGACATGGGCATCGACGGCCTGCGTCTTGACGCCATTCCGTATCTGATCGAGCGCGACGGCACCAACAACGAAAACCTGCCCGAGACCCACGATGTCCTCAAGCAGATCCGTGCCGAGATCGATGCCAATTACCCGGACCGCATGCTGCTGGCCGAGGCCAACCAATGGCCGGAAGACACCCAGCTGTACTTCGGTGACACCGATGCCGAGGGCGTCAACGGCGACGAATGCCACATGGCCTTCCACTTCCCGCTGATGCCGCGCATGTACATGGCGCTGGCCCAGGAAGATCGCTTCCCGATCACCGACATTCTGCGTCAGACCCCCGAGATTCCGGCCAACTGCCAGTGGGCAATTTTCCTGCGTAACCACGATGAGTTGACGCTGGAGATGGTCACCGACAAGGAGCGCGACTACCTGTGGAACTACTACGCCGCTGACCGTCGCGCGCGGATCAACCTTGGCATTCGTCGGCGTCTGGCGCCGTTGATGGAGCGTGACCGCCGCCGCGTCGAGCTGCTCAACAGCCTGCTGCTGTCGATGCCCGGCACGCCGACTTTGTATTACGGCGACGAAATCGGCATGGGCGACAACATCTACCTCGGCGACCGCGACGGTGTGCGTACGCCGATGCAATGGTCGATTGACCGTAACGGCGGCTTTTCCCGCGCCGATCCAGCCAGTCTGGTGCTGCCGCCGATCATGGACCCGCAATACGGTTATCTCTCCGTCAACGTCGAGACTCAGGCCGGCGATCCGCATTCGCTGCTCAACTGGACGCGACGCATGCTTGCTGTGCGCAAGCAGTCCAAGGCGTTCGGCCGTGGCACGTTGAAGATGCTCTCGCCGAGCAACCGACGGATTCTGGCCTACACCCGTGAGTTCACCGACGCCGATGGCAAGCACGAAATCATTCTTTGCGTGGCCAACGTCTCGCGCAGCGCGCAGGCGGCGGAACTCGATCTGTCGGCCTACGTCGGCATGGTTCCGGTGGAGATGCTCGGCGGTAACGCGTTTCCGCCGATCGGCCAGTTGAATTTCCTCCTGACCCTGGCGCCGTACGGTTTCTACTGGTTCGCCCTGGCTGCGGAAAACCAGATGCCGAGCTGGCACGTGGAACCGGCGCAGAGCCTGCCGGACTTCACCACGCTGGTGCTGAAAAAACGCATGGAAGAACTGCTCGAAACGCCGACCCGCAACACCCTGGAGCAGAGCATCCTGCCGAGCTGGCTGCAGAACCGCCGCTGGTTCGCCGGCAAGGACGCGGCCATCGAGCAGGTCAATCTGGCCTATGGCGTGCGCTTCGGCGATGCGCAGCATCCGGTGCTGCTCAGCGAAATAGAAGTCACCAGCGCCGGGCAGACCAGCCGCTATCAACTGCCGTTCGGCTTCATCGCCGAAGATCAGGTCGGGCCGGCGTTGCCGCAGCAACTGGCATTGTCGCGTGTTCGTCGCGGGCGTCAGGTCGGTCTGATCACTGACGCGTTCAGCCTCGAAACGTTCGTGCACGCGGTGCTGCAAGGCATGCAGAGCAACACCGTGCTCAACTCCGAACAGGGCGAGATTCGTTTCGCGCCGACCGCGCAGCTGGAAAAACTCGGCCTCGGTGCCGAATCCGAGGTGCGTTATCTGTCGGCCGAGCAATCGAACAGTTCGGTGGTGATCGGCAACAGTCTGGTGCTGAAGCTGATCCGCAAGGTCGCTTCGGGTGTACACCCGGAACTGGAAATGAGCGCGTACCTGACCGAGGCCGGTTTCGCCAACATCTCGCCGCTGCTCGGCTCGGTGATTCGCCGCGATGGCGCGGGCGAAGACAATCTGTTGATGATTGCCCAAGGCTATCTGAGCAATCAGGGCGATGCCTGGGAATGGACGCAGAACAACCTCGAACGGGCGTTGCGTGATGAGCTGGCGGACGCGATGTCCGAGCAGGAACAGCACTACAACGCCCTCGGCGAGCTGAAGGACTTTGCCGGCATGCTCGGCCAGCGGCTGGGCGAAATGCACCAGGTGCTGGCGGCGCCAAGCAACAACCCCGACTTCGCTCCGCAAACCACCAGCGCCAAGGACGCCCAAGCCACCGGCAAGGACGTTGCGGCGCAGGTCGAGCATGCGTTGAAGCTGCTCAAGCAACATCAGAGTCATCTGAGCGCGGCGGATCAGAAAATGGTCGCGCGGCTGCTCGACAACAAAAAGGTCATCCTCGGCCATGTGCAGGAACTTGCGCAGAAAGCTGTGGGCGGCTTGCGGATCCGCGTGCATGGCGACCTGCACCTGGGTCAGGTGCTGGTGATCAAGGGCGATGCCTATCTGATCGATTTCGAGGGTGAACCGGCGCGGCCGCTGCACGAACGGCGTGGCAAACACAGTCCGTACAAGGACGTCAGCGGCGTGCTGCGTTCCTTCGATTACGCGGCGGCGATGACGATCAACGTGCACAACGTCGATCACAGTCCAGAGTCGGAAGCGGCCCGCCATCGGGTTGCCGAGCGCTATCTGCGTGAGGCGCGCGAGGCATTTGTTCAGGCATATCGCCAAGCGGCAGCTAGTCTTGATCATGCCTGGCAGGATCCTGCAGGTGCCGACGCTGCGCTTGCGCTGTTCGGCCTGGAGAAGGCGGCCTATGAAGTGGCCTATGAAGCCGAAAATCGCCCCACGTGGCTGCCCGTGCCGTTGCACGGCTTGTATGGGTTATTGACGGGGCTTAAACCCTTTTCCGATCTTGGTGGAGAGTAGTCATGAGTTTCTCGAACAAGGAACAGGGTCACGCTAAAGAAGCGTTATTGCCGGCGGCGCGGGACATCGACGCCCTGGTGCGCGCTGAACACCACGACCCGTTTTCCATTCTCGGCCCGCACGGTGATGGTGCCGGTGGGCAGTTCATCCGCGCTTATCTGCCGGGTGCATTGAAAGTCGAAGTGCTGGACAAGGACAGCGGTGAAGAACGCGGCGAACTGCAAGCCACCGAAACACCGGGATTGTTTGTCGGTCACTTCGATCAGGCGCGGCCGTATCTGCTGCGCACGCGTTGGGCCGGCGGCGAACAGGTGGCGGAAGATCCGTACAGCTTCGGCCAGTTGCTCGGCGAGATGGATTTGTATCTGTTCGCTGAAGGCAATCACCGTGATCTGAGCAACTGCCTCGGCGCGCAACTGACCACCGTCGATGGCGTCGACGGTGTGCGCTTTGCCGTGTGGGCGCCGAATGCTCGCCGAGTGTCGGTGGTCGGTGATTTCAACGTGTGGGATGGTCGCCGCCATCCGATGCGCCTGCGCCATCCATCCGGGGTCTGGGAGTTGTTTATTCCGCGCCTGCAAGCAGGGGAGTTGTATAAGTACGAAATCCTCGGCGCCCACGGCATCCTGCCGCTGAAGGCTGACCCGATGGCCTTGGCCACCAGCCTGCCGCCGGACACCGCGTCGAAAGTCGCCGCGCCGCTGCAGATCAACTGGCAGGATCAGGACTGGATGAACGGCCGCCGCGAGCGGCAGAAGCATTCAGCGCCGCTGTCAATCTACGAATTGCATGCCGGCTCGTGGCAGTGCGAACTGGACGATCTGGGCGAAGTCGCTCGCCAGTACACTTGGCCGGAACTGGCCGAGCGCTTGATTCCTTACGTCAAGGAGCTGGGTTTCACCCACATCGAACTGATGCCGATCATGGAGCACCCGTTTGGTGGTTCGTGGGGTTATCAGTTGCTCTCGCAATTCGCCCCGAGCGCCCGATACGGCACGCCGGAGCAGTTCGGTGAGTTCGTCGATGCCTGCCACCGTGCCGACATCGGCGTGATCCTTGACTGGGTGCCAGCGCATTTCCCCACTGATACTCACGGTCTGGCGCAGTTCGACGGCACGGCGTTGTACGAATACGGCAACCCGCTGGAAGGCTTTCATCAGGACTGGGACACGCTGATTTACAACCTTGGGCGCACTGAAGTTCACGGCTACATGCTGGCGTCGGCGTTGCACTGGTTGAAGCATTTCCACATCGATGGCCTGCGCGTCGATGCGGTGGCCTCGATGCTGTATCGCGACTATTCGCGCAAGGCCGGCGAATGGGTACCGAACCGTCACGGCGGGCGCGAGAATCTCGAGGCGATCGATTTCCTCCGCCACTTGAATGACGTGGTCGAGCTGGAGGCCCCGGGGGCGCTGGTGATCGCCGAGGAGTCCACCGCATGGCCGGGCGTCAGTCAGAGCACCCAGCAGGGTGGTCTCGGTTTCGCCTACAAATGGAACATGGGCTGGATGCACGACTCGCTGCACTACATCCAGCAGGATCCGGTGTATCGCGCGCACCATCACAATGAATTGAGTTTCGGCCTGGTTTACGCCTGGTCCGAGCGCTTCATCCTGCCGATCTCCCACGATGAAGTGGTGCACGGCAAGCACTCGCTGATCGACAAGATGCCCGGCGACCGTTGGCAGAAATTTGCCAACCTGCGCGCCTATCTGAGTTTCATGTGGACCCATCCGGGCAAGAAGCTGTTGTTCATGGGCTGCGAATTCGGCCAGTGGCGCGAGTGGAATCACGATCAGCAACTGGACTGGTACCTGCTGCAATACTCGGAACACAAAGGCGTGCAGAAACTGGTCGGTGACCTCAACCGCCTGTACCGCGAAGAACCGGCGCTGCACGACCAGGATGATGCGCCGCAGGGTTTCCAGTGGTTGATCGGCGATGATGCGATCAACAGCGTGTACGCGTGGCTGCGCTGGAGCAAGGACGGCAAGCCGGTGCTGGTGGTGGCCAACTTTACTCCGGTGCCGCGTCAGTCGTACCGGGTCGGGGTGCCGTTTGCCGGGCGCTGGGCGGAGTTGCTCAACAGTGATGCCGACACTTACGCCGGGTCCAACTATGGCAATGGCGGCGGGGCATTTACCGAAGAGGTGCCGAGCCATGGCCAGTCGTTGTCGCTGGAGCTGAATCTGCCGCCGCTGGCGGTGTTGATTCTCAAGCCGGAGGGTTGATCCGCGACCGCGTCGCTGCCATCGCGAGCAGGCTCACTCCTACATTTGGAATGCGTCTCCCTGTAGGAGTGAGCCTGCTCGCGATGGCTTCAGCTCAGAGGCCATCGCCCCTCAAGCCGAAATCACCAACGCATCCGCACCCCCAGACTGCCAATCAACCCGTTCAGATCATTGTCATCCACATCACTGCTGTAATCGGCGCTGACATACAGGCTGACCGCCGGCGTCACTCGCGCCACCAACCCCAATCCCAACTCGACCGTTGATGACTTGCGGCTGCTGCTGATCTTGTCGACCTGATCGAGAGTCACCGTGTTGCCGGTATACACCGTATGCCAGAGGTTGGTACGCACATAGGGTTCCACTGGCAGGCCGTTCACATCGTAACTGCCTTTGAGGCGGGCGCCGACGCGGCCGCTCCACGCCGACAGATCCGTTGAGGAAGCATTGCCGGAGCCCGCGTACGGCGTGTCGAGGGTGATGCGCTGGTTGATCAGTTGCGCCTGGGGTTCAACCACCCAGTTGCCGCCCAGGCCGATCGGATACCCACCTTCGACCGAGAAGGTCATCGCACTGCCTTCGGTGGCCTGGCGCGCGCCTTGTTCGTTGCGACTGAAACCGCTGACCCGGCCACCGCTGGCCGACAGGTCGACATGCCAGCCCTGCGCGCCAGTCAGACGGTAATAAGCACCGAGGCTCTGGCCTTGCAGGTTCAGGGTGTCGGTGGTCGGATCGGCGAGGGCGCGGCTGCTGATCAGGCCGGCGCTGTTGGCCTGGATCTGGTTGTATCCGCCAATCAGGCCGAGCGTTTGGGTGTGACCGCCGGCGCTTTGCACGGTGAGCACGGGTGGGCCTTTGAAGTCGCCGTTGCCGGGGGTGGCAAAACCTGGCGAAAGTACGTCGGTTTGCGCTTGCCGGGCGCTTTGTCCGTACAACCGGTCCCAGGCTGCTGGCGCCAGATCTTCGGTGATCAGGTCGGCGCCGCGCAAATCGGGACGTGGACTCAGGCGTTGTGGCTCGGGGGTGACAACGGTCGCCGGCAGGGTCAGAACGGGCATGTCCTGGCGATACCAGGGAGTGGTTTCATCCGCCGCAGGTCCGGCCTGCGCCTCCATGGATGAGCACAGCAGAATCGAACTCGACACTGTGCAAAACGTCACTTTGATCTCTTGTGGGGTGAATGAGCTTTTCATGGAGGTCTACCTTGCAAGCGCATGCGGGCTCTCTTTTCTGGCGTCTCTCCTACCCCGAACGAGGGGCGACCGAATGGAGCGGGGCGAACCGCGGCGCTCGATTTCGCGAGTGCCGTAAGGATCGCCCCGGTTAGTGATTCCGGGGGTAGTAAGGTAGAGATAAGAAGAGTGATGCCCATGCGTCAAGAAACTGCACGATGAGCGGTACAGCTAAATCAGGCGCTGCAAGCGTTTGTTTTTCTGCACATATCCAAGTCATTGTCTGTGCTTACAAATGCACTTCCACCGCCAGCGGCAAATGATCCGACAAGTGCGTCCACGGTTTGTTGCCAAGGATCTGCGGGTCGTGGCTGCTGGCATTGCGCAGGTAGATGCGGTCCAGGCGCAGCAGTGGAAAACGCGCGGGGTAGGTCTTGGCCGGGCGGCCGTGGTGGCGTTCGAACGCTTCGTGCAGGTAATCGCGGCGGGCGAGGGCGGCATTGCCCTGCAACTGCCAGTCATTGAAGTCGCCGGCAATGATCACCGGTGCATCGTCGGGCAATGATTCGAGCAACTGGCAAAGCAGCTGCAACTGCAATTGGCGGTGGCTTTCCAGCAGACTCAGGTGCACGCAGATTGCGTGCACTTCGGCGTGGCCCGGCACGTCCAGCACGCAGTGCAGCAGGCCTCTGCGCTCGGGGCCGGTGATCGACACGTCGAGGTTGCGGTATTCGCGGATCGGGTATTTCGACAGCAGGGCATTGCCATGGTGACCATCGGGGTACACCGCGTTGCGCCCGTACGCAAAGTCGCTCCACATGCTGTCGGCGAGAAATTCGTATTGCGAGGTTTGCGGCCATTCCTGGTAGCGATTGGAGTGGCGTTCGTGTTCGCCCACCACCTCCTGCAGAAACACCAGATCAGCCGAGGTGCTGCGCACCGCTTCGCGCAGTTCCGGCAGGATGAAGCGCCGGTTGAGGGCGGTAAAACCCTTGTGAGTGTTGACCGTCAGCACGCGCAGGCGATGGATGACGGGTGCGTCGACGGCGTGACGCTTGGGATCGCTGGACACGTTCACTCCTCTGAAAAAACGGCTTCCTGTTCATGCGACTGGTCTGTGAGCGGGCAGTTCCTTCCAGATGCCCCAGGCCGTAATACAAATCACCAGAGCCGCCAGGAAACCTGTGGGAGCGAGCCTGCTCGCGAAAGCGGCCTGCCGATCGACCAATCTCCGACTGAATGCACTCGGTCAAATGGTGGGAGCTGGCTTGCCGCCGATGACGGCTCACAAGCCGACCAACCTCCCACTGAATGCAAGCATTCCAACTGTGGGAGCGGCGGTGCGACGATTCGACTTGCTCGCGAAAGCGGCCTATCAGACAAAATCAAAACAACAGAGCAAACCCCGCAAATAAACATAACCCCGCAACCACGTTTAAAGTACACGAACCGTTACGTCATGCCGGCTACAATGCCTTGCGCCGTTACCTACGCGTACGCCAGAATCCGCCGGCTTACACGACCATACCCTGCGCTATATCGTTTCCCTGCCACTGCCCATCGGTGGTCGGGTTTAGTAGCCCGTATGGTTTTAGTAAGTGCATGAGTCCCATTGAGCCAGGCGTATCTATTGCCTGCACTTCGATGGTGGTTGTGCGCAGGGCGCTCTCGAGCGCGCCGGTCTTGCTAATTCCTCCGGTCTACTAACCTGTGCACAGCCGCCACCCTTCTTTTAGTAGAGAACGGTCGCGGCCCTCAATCAGGAATTAGATATTTATGTTCAAAGCCACACCCAACCCCCCAGACACCTCAATCCCATACGACCCAGCCCTCGACCCGCAGAAGATAAAAGCGGCAACCGACCGTGCCATCAACTTCTACCTCAACCCCGGCGCACTGAAGATCTCGATCCCTTCAACCTCGTCATGCAAGGCGAACAGAATCTTCCTCATCGACCCCACCGTGGACGAAGAAACCTTGCTCGTCGAAGCCTGCGAATCTCTGGCCGCCGCCAGCGACATGGCCCGCGACATCGGCGACACCGTCGACAACCCACAGCGCCGGGCGATGCTGATGCTGCATCAGGTGATCATGCTCAGTGAACTGATGGTCAACCGGGTACTGGACGGCCGCCGCGTGCCGAACTAATCACCCGGTCCCCTGTAGGAGCTGCCGAAGGCTGCGATCTTTTGATTTTTGCTTCTAAAAACAAGATCAAAAGATCGCAGCCTGCGGCAGCTCCTACAGGTCATCATTCTTCAAAAGTGCCTCGATCGGAGTTCCATCTGATGCCCGAACCCAAGCCCAACTCACCGACCACAGACCCGCTATCACCCTACGAATCCCTCAACTCCAGAAAACTCCACGAAGCCGCCGAACGCGCCCTCGACCATTACCTCGCACCCGCGCAAATCATGGCAACGCCGTACACCCCCAGCAGCATGTTCATGGTCAACCCGCAAACCGACACCGAATCCCTGCTGGCCAACGCCTGCGAATCCCTGGCCTCGGCCACGGTCATGCTCGGTGACTTTGCCGGCACGCTTGATGGGCCGAGTCGCAACACGGTGTTGGGTATCGCGCAGGTGGTGATGTTGGGAGAGTTGGCGGTGAATCAGGTGCTGGATAACGTGGTGCCCAAGGAATAGGCGCTGACAGTTCTGGCCTCTTCGCGAGCAAGCCCGCTCCCACAGTGGATCTGCGTTGGTCACAGGTTAAGTGCCCGGCAAAGATCCATTGTATGAGTGAGCCTGCTCGCGATTGCCATTAAATAAATCCGTCTCCTTGTTCCGCCTCATTCCAGATTATTTTTCGCAGCCCAAGAATTGGCCTGCATACATTTTTGTGTAGTGGAAGTAAGTATTCGAATACAGCTGTGCTCGGGTCAATTGATCGGGGTAACACTTCCTTGGGAACGCGTTACGCCGTCCAATAACCTCTTATGTTCGCTTCAGTTCATCGAAAACACTCCGGTTGTAGGAGCAAGTCCTAAGCACCTCCCTATCAAGAAGAGGCGCTTAGCGTGTATTACCGGTTTTCGTGTCAGTGAAACTCCTGGAAAAGTGATTTCCTTTGACCTTAAGTGCCGGGGGGCTCCTGTTGTTTACCGGCGCCCCTTTCACTGGTGTGAATGTTAGAGGGGGTTTCAGGTTTTGAAAGTGACGGTTTTTATATCAAACCAAGTTATGTGTTCCTCTGAAGTTATCACCTTGAACTCGAACTTGAGTGTATCGAATGCTTGGCCATTAAGTGGAGCGATTTCCTTGTCAATTGGAATATGGCTGCCATTGCCGTCCCCCTCGAAGAGCACTATTGATTCCACCACTAGATTGTCCTGTAGGAGCTCAAGCTTGATGTGGCCACGCTCAAATCCGATATAGAGTCCGCTGATTGTCGCACTCTTGGCTCGCCCTTGTTTCAGTGCTAATGAGTACGCAAGTAGGTTTTGACTAGTCCTGGTAAACGAACAGGCCCGTAGGACCCGCCGGCTGTCTGTGGGCACGAGAACTGAATGATCGGGGTGGGCACCCCCGAGAGTTGCATTAAGCGTTACTTTGGTGTTTGTCCCTTCGAAGAACTCCCTTGGGTTCGTGGCTTGTGCTTCTGGATATGACTGAAAGTCTTCGACGAGGTCAACGAGATCGACCACGTTCAATATCCACTCTCCCGACTCCGTCCCGCTGCCATACAACGCCTTGGCTTTGAACACATGCTTCGTAGGTGTAAGCCCGGTCAGCTCTACCGTCCATATACCTTTGTCATCGGCCCTGGCCTTTTTGCCAGTGGAGGTGGCTCCGTCGTGAATCTCCACCTCAAGAAAGGTGTTCGCCGTCCCCGTCAGGCGGATACGGGTGTCAGGAGTACTTCCACCATTGCTGATTGGCTGCCCGTTGGAATCCTGCGCGGCGGTGATGGCCGGCCTCACGCCA
>Ga0207696_1000210_pt1 | contig 88330 bp, 65 predicted proteins | sample KBSS54metaG_FD_184403 | JGI IMG/M metagenome (GOLD analysis project Ga0207696, IMG submission 184403) | Switchgrass rhizosphere microbial communities from Kellogg Biological Station, Michigan, USA - KBS S5-4 metaG (SPAdes) (version 2) | ecosystem: Host-associated > Plants > Roots > Rhizosphere >... | reverse complement strand
AACTCATGTGCGGTTCCTCACCGCTCGATCAGCGCAATGCGCTTGTTGTACCAGTTCATCAGCAGGGAAATGCTGATGCTGATCGCCAGGTACACGCTCATGGTGATGGCAATAACCTCGATGGCCTGGCCGGTCTGGTTGAGCACCGTGCCGGCAAACAGCGAAACCATTTCCGGGTAACCGATACCGGCGGCCAGCGACGAGTTCTTCGCCAAGTTCAGGTACTGGCTGGTCAGCGGCGGAATGATCACCCGCAGGGCTTGCGGGATGATGACCTTGCGCAGCGTCGGCCCAGGGCGCAGGCCCAGGGAGCGTGCAGCTTCGGTCTGGCCGTGGCTGACGGACTTGATGCCCGAACGCACGATCTCGGCGATAAACGCTGCCGTGTACACGGTAAGCGCCAGGGTCAGCGCCAGCAGTTCAGGGATCAGTACCCAGCCGCCGACAAAGTTGAAACCTGAAAGCTTTGGCATTTCCCAGTGCAGCGGCGCGCCGAAGATCAAGGCACACAACGCCGGGATCACGATAAACAGCGCCAGGCCCGCCCAGAACTTGTGGAACGGTACGCCGGTCGCCTCAAAGCGCTTGTTGGCCCAACGCGCCATCAGCACGATTGCCACGATGGCAACCACGATGCTGGCCACAAACGGCCAGAACCCGTCAGCGGCCAGCGCTGCCGGCATGTTCAGGCCACGGCTGCTGACAAAGAAGGTATCGCCGAAGTTATGGCTGTTGCGCGGCCCCGGCATGGTGAGGAACACCGCGAAGTACCAGAACAGGATCTGCAGCAGCGGCGGAATGTTGCGGAATACTTCCACATACACGGTCGCCAGCTTGTTGATCATCCAGTTCGGAGACAGGCGCGCTACGCCGATGATAAAGCCCAGCAGGGTCGCCAGGATCACCCCAATAAAGGTCACCAGCAAAGTGTTGAGCAGCCCGATCACAAAGACGCGGGCATAGCTGTCCGATTCGGTGTAATCGATCAAATGCTGCGCGATGCCGAAGCCGGCACTGCGCTCAAGAAAGTCGAAACCCGAGGTAATGCCCCGGTGCTGAAGGTTGGTCTGGGTATTGTCGAAGAGGTACCAGCCCAGCGAGATCACCGCCACAATCGTGATGATCTGGAAGAGCCACGCACGCACTTTGGGATCGCTGAAGCTGAGCTTCCGATTTGGTGCGCCGATTTGTTTTTGCATGAAGTGCCCCGGAAAGAATGGAACAGAACATCACCCGGCGGTTGGCCCACCGGGTGACAGAACCATCAGCGATCAGCGCACAGGCGGTGCGTATTGAATGCCGCCGTTGTTCCACAGCGCGTTCAGGCCGCGGTCGATTTCCAGCGGGGTGCTCTTGCCCAGGTTGCGCTCGAACACTTCACCGTAGTTACCGACTTGCTTGACGATCTGTACGACCCAGTCTTTCTTCACTTTCAGGTCTTTGCCGTATTCGCCGTCAGCACCGAGCAGACGCGCAACGTCCGGGTTCTTGGTGGACTTGGCTTCAGCTTCAACGTTTTTGGACGTGATGCCGGCTTCTTCAGCGTTGAGCATGGCGTAGCCCACCCAGCGCACGATGGCCAGCCACTCGTCATCGCCGTTACGCACGACCGGGCCCAGCGGTTCCTTGGAAATGGTTTCCGGCAGAACTACGTAGTCCTTTGGCGAGGCCAGCTTGCTGCGCTGGGCGAACAGTTGGGACTTGTCGGAGGTCAGTACGTCGCAACGACCGGATTCCAGCGACTTGGCGCTTTCATCGGAGGTGTCGAAGGTGATCGGGGTGTATTTGAGGTTGTTGCCACGGAAGTAGTCGGAAACGTTCAGCTCAGTGGTGGTACCGGCCTGGATGCAGATGGTTGCACCGTCCAGTTCCTTGGCACTTTTGACGCCCAGCTTGTTGTTAACCAGGAAGCCGATGCCGTCGTAGTAAGTGATGAAGCCCGGGAATTTCAGGCCCATGCCCGCATCGCGGGAGCTGGTCATGGTGGTGTTGCGCGACAGGATGTCGACTTCGCCGGATTGAAGCGCGGTGAAACGCTCCTTGGCGTTCAACTGGCTGAATTTGACTTTGGTGGCGTCGCCGAAAACGGCAGCGGCCACGGCGCGGCAAACGTCAGCATCGATCCCGAGGATCTTGCCGCTGGCATCCGGTACCGAGAAGCCCGGCAAGCCGTCACTCACGCCACATTGCACAAAGCCTTTCTTCTGCACAGCGTCCAGAGTAGCGCCGGCTTGGGCGAAACCGCTGACACCCAGTACAGCCGCCGCGCAAACGATGGCCAGGGTGGATTTCAATACCTTCATTCAAACCTCCAGTTGCTCTTGTTGTGTCGAAGCTCCAACCTCAGCGCACCCTTATGAGGCGATATCGACCCGTGTTGGCTTTTTTTAGGGTCAAGCGGCATGAGGCTTTCGCGGTAATTCCAGCGGCTATCCTGAAAGCGGCAGTCACTGATAGTGTTACCGTCCCAGGAAAGTTCTGACATCGACCTACACATAGCAAGGCGCGTACCAGAGTGGCGGCTGAGTCGTTTCAGCCCTTGGTCAATAGAAAAAGATTCAACCTTGCGACATTCTCTTAACAGATCAACCAGTCGCGCACCGTTCCGACGCACCCAATCGGAGCGCACGCACATAGATGGAGCAACCATGACCGAACCCTTGATTCTTCAGCCCGCCAAGCCCGCAGACGCCTGCGTCATCTGGTTGCATGGCCTGGGTGCCGATCGCTACGACTTCCTGCCGGTGGCCGAGGCGCTGCAGGAAAGCTTGCTGTCCACCCGCTTTGTATTGCCCCAGGCACCGACCCGCCCGGTGACGATCAACGGTGGCTACGAGATGCCCAGCTGGTACGACATCAAGGCCATGAGCCCGGCCCGCTCAATCAGCCTGGAAGAGCTGGAAGTGTCGGCAAAAATGCTGACCGATCTGATCGAAGTACAGAAGAGAACCGGAATAGACGCTTCGCGAATTTTCCTCGCGGGCTTTTCCCAAGGTGGCGCCGTGGTCTTCCACACCGCATTCCTGAATTGGGAGGGGCCATTGGGCGGCGTCATCGCCCTCTCCACCTACGCGCCCACCTTCAGTGACGAACTCGAATTGTCGGCCAGCCAACAACGCATTCCAACGCTATGCCTGCACGGCCAGTACGACGAGGTGGTACAGAACGCCATGGGCCGCAGCGCCTACGAGCATCTGAAAACCCGTGGTGTCACCGTGACATGGCAGGAATACCCAATGGGCCACGAAGTGTTACCCCAGGAGATACACGATATAGGGACTTGGTTGACCGCTCGCCTGGGCTGAACCCCACGTTTATGTAGCCGTATGACAGACGCACTACGCCGCGCCCGATTCTTGCATTACACTGGCCGGCGTACATTCCTTAACCAATTAATGAGATCACCGTGCTCAAAGCACTCAAGAAGATGTTCGGCAAAAGCGAGGCTGAGCCGCTCGCGCCTGTTCCCAGTGCTCCTGTCCCCGCCTCCGGCAGCCGCAATGACGGTCAACAGCCAGGCCGGACTGCACCTGTCGCCCAGCCGAAGACGCCGACGGTGACACCGCCCGAACAGGCAAAACCCGAGACGCAAGCCGCACCCGCCCCCAAGCCTCGCCGGGAACGCGCACCCAAACCGCCGGTGATCCCGTGGAAACTCGAGGATTTCGTCGTCGAGCCCCAGGAAGGCAAGACCCGCTTCCACGATTTCGACCTGGCCCCGGAACTGATGCACGCCATCCAGGACCTGGGGTTCCCGTACTGCACGCCGATCCAGGCGCAGGTACTGGGCTTTACCCTCGCCGGCAAAGATGCCATCGGTCGTGCCCAGACCGGCACCGGCAAGACCGCCGCGTTCCTGATCTCGATCATCACCCAGCTGCTGCAAACGCCGCCGCCGAAAGAACGCTACATGGGTGAACCGCGCGCACTGATCATCGCGCCGACCCGTGAACTGGTGGTGCAGATCGCCAAGGACGCCGCCGACCTGACCAAGTACACCGGCCTCAACGTCATGACGTTCGTCGGCGGCATGGACTTCGACAAGCAGCTCAAGCACCTCGAAGCCCGCCACTGCGACATCCTCGTGGCCACCCCCGGCCGCCTGCTGGACTTCAACCAGCGCGGCGACGTGCACCTGGACATGGTCGAAGTGATGGTGCTGGACGAAGCCGACCGTATGCTCGACATGGGTTTCATCCCACAAGTGCGTCAGATCATTCGCCAGACCCCGCCAAAGGCCGAGCGTCAGACCCTGCTGTTCTCCGCGACCTTTACCGAAGACGTGATGAACCTCGCCAAGCAGTGGACCACCGACCCGTCCATCGTCGAGATCGAAGCGCTGAACGTCGCCAGCGAAAACGTCGAACAGCACATCTATGCCGTGGCCGGTGCCGACAAGTACAAGCTGCTCTACAACCTGGTCAACGACAACGGCTGGGAACGCGTGATGGTGTTCGCCAACCGCAAGGACGAAGTGCGCCGCATCGAGGAACGCCTGGTGCGCGATGGCGTGAATGCCGCGCAACTGTCGGGCGATGTGCCGCAACACAAGCGCATCAAGACCCTGGAAGGCTTTCGCGAAGGCAAGATCCGCGTGCTGGTGGCCACCGACGTGGCCGGGCGCGGGATTCACATCGACGGCATCAGCCACGTGATCAACTTCACCCTGCCGGAAGTGCCGGACGACTATGTGCACCGCATCGGCCGTACCGGCCGTGCGGGGGCTGCGGGCGTGTCGATCAGCTTTGCCGGGGAGGATGACTCGTATCAGTTGCCGTCGATCGAGACCTTGCTGGGGCGCAAGATCAGCTGCGAGACACCGCCGACGCACTTGCTGCGGGCTGTAGAACGCAAACGCCCATAAGCTGAAATGCGATAAAAATGTGGGAGGGGGCTTGCTCCCGATGGCAGTGGCACATTCAACATCTCTGTTGACTGATCCACCGCCATCGGGAGCAAGCCCCCTCCCACATTTGGTTCAGTGTTCGGCTGGTTATTTCCAGCGATCCGCCGCAGCGTGGTCGCTGTCCCGCCCTTCCACCCAGCGCGCACCCTCACTGGTGTTTTCCTTCTTCCAGAACGGCGCACGGGTCTTCAGGTAATCCATCACAAACGCACAGGCATCGAACGCCGCCTGGCGATGAGCGCTGGCGGCCGCCACGAACACAATCGGCTCACCCGGCTGCAGCGCACCGATACGATGCAGCACTTCGAGCTTGAGCAGCGGCCAGCGTTGCTCGGCTTCGACGGCGATCTTGGCCAAGGCTTTTTCAGTCATGCCCGGATAGTGTTCGAGGAACATGCCAGACACCTCGCGCCCCTCGTTGAAGTCGCGCACATAGCCGACAAAACTCACCACCGCGCCCACGCCCACATTCGCGGCATGCATCGCGTTGACCTCGGCACCGGGGTCAAACGGTTCGACCTGTACACGAATGGCCATGTTCAGCCTCCGGTCACGGGCGGGAAGAACGCGACTTCATCACCGGCCTGCAACGGCTCGTCGAGAGCGCACAACTCCTGGTTGCGGGCACACATCAGGCTGGTTTCGTTGAGCACTTCAAAGCTCGGATCAGCGGCCAGCGCCTGGCGCACGGCATCGACCGTGGCGAAGTCGCCTTCCATCTCAAGTGAATCCAGGCCTATTTTTTCGCTGTAACGCGCGAAAAACAGTACGTTGATGCTCATTGTCCATCCGCCTTGAAATGCCCGCTCTTGCCGCCAAGCTTTTCCAGCAGGCGAATGTTTTCGATGGTCATGCCGCGATCCACGGCCTTGCACATGTCGTAGATCGTCAGCGCCGCGACGCTGGCCGCCGTCAACGCTTCCATCTCTACGCCGGTCTGCCCGGACAGCTTGCAGCGCGCGACGATGTGCACCGAGTCTGCGCCCTCGGCACTCAGTTCGACCTTGACCCCGGTCAACATCAGCGGGTGACACAGGGGGATCAAATCACTGGTTTTTTTCGCCGCCTGGATCCCGGCAATGCGGGCCACGGCAAACACGTCGCCCTTGGGATGGGCGCCGTCGACAATCATTTGCAGGGTCTCGGGCAGCATGCGCACCCGCGCTTCGGCCACCGCCTCCCGGAACGTCACGGACTTGTCGGTGACGTCGACCATATGGGCGCGACCTTGGGAATCGAGATGAGTCAGCACAGGGATACTCCTGATCAGGAGCAGCGATTGTAAACCCAACACACAATAAATGTGGGAGCAGCGGTGCGACGCACCGCCGCTCCAACGGTTACAGGTGCGACTCTGCGTATTCAGCCAGAATCGAGCGAGGCACCCCTTGCAGCGCGATATGCACGCCGTTCGGGAAGTCCTTGAAGCGTTCCGTCAGGTAGGTCAGCCCGGAGCTGGTCGCGGACAGGTAAGGGGTGTCGATCTGTGCCAGGTTACCCAGGCACACCACTTTGGAACCGGCGCCGGCACGGGTGATGATGGTTTTCATCTGGTGCGGGGTCAGGTTCTGGCATTCATCGATCAAAATCAGGCTCTGCTGGAAGCTGCGACCTCGGATGTAGTTGAGGGATTTGAACTGCAACGGCACTTTGCTGAGGATGTAGTCGACGCTGCCATGGGTGTTTTCGTCATCCATGTGCAAGGCTTCGAGGTTGTCGGTGATCGCCCCCAGCCACGGCTCCATTTTTTCCGCCTCGGTACCGGGCAAAAAGCCGATTTCCTGGTCCAGGCCCTGCACGGAGCGGGTGGCGATGATGCGGCGATAGCGCTTGGTCACCATGGTCTGCTCGATGGCGGCAGCCAGGGCGAGGATGGTTTTACCGGAACCGGCAGCACCCGTCAGGTTGACCAGGTGGATGTCCGGGTCGAGCAGCGCATACAGCGCCAGGCTCTGGTAGATGTCACGCGGTTTCAGGCCCCAGGCTTCCTGGTGCAACAGGGGCTCCTGATGCAGGTCAAGGATCAGCAGCTTGTCGACCTGGATCTCTTTGATCCAGCCCACGAAGCCCTGTTCGTCGACGATGAATTCATTGATATGCACGGCCGGCAGATTGTCGATCAGTTGTACCTGGTGCCAGGTACGGCCATGGTCCTGACGGGTTTCGACCTTGCTGACACGGTCCCAGAACGAGCCGGTCATCATGTGATAACCACGGGACAGCATCGACACGTCGTCGACCAGCTGGTCGGTACTGTAGTCCTCGGCAGCGATCCCACACGCTCGTGCCTTGAGGCGCATATTGATGTCTTTGGTCACCAGCACCACGCGCAGGTCCTTGTCGCGAGCGTGCAGGTCGATCAATTGGTTGATGATTTTGTTGTCGTTCAGGTTTTCCGGCAGCAGGCTGTTGGGCTCGCTGCGCTTGCTCATCAGGATCGACAGCAAGCCCTTGGGCCCGCTTTTGCCGCGCTGGATCGGCACACCGACTTCAACGTCGTCGGGTGACGCTTCGCCCAGGGTCTTGTCGATCAGGCGGATGGCCTGGCGACATTCGGCAGCCACGCTGTGGTGCCCGCTTTTAAGTTTGTCGAGCTCCTCAAGCACGATCATCGGGATGGCGACATGGTGTTCTTCGAAGTTAAGCAGAGCGTTTGGATCGTGGATCAGTACATTGGTATCAAGCACATAAAGGATTGGCTGGTCGGAAGAAGGGTTACGTCCATGATCATCCATACTCGGTCACCTTTGTGGGAGCCAGTCGACGCAATACCACAACAGTGCTGCGCCTCGATTCGACCACCGACTGCACCTGAGTGACGTCAAGCGCAGTGCCCACATGAGGAGTCTTGGAAGACGCCACCTGTGTTGCAGGTTTCGGCGATCTGACTTCGTAATACCGCAAAACCCATGACAGGAAAAAGCACTTTGACGCTTTTTTGAAGTTTATTTTTCAGGATGACGAATAGCACTAGCCGAGTGCCCGATGCACCGTTAAAGTCGGAAGTCCGCCTGCATCGAATTCTCCTCAAAAAATCCCGCAAAAAGGCCTCGTACCCAACAGGGCCGGGCACTTCCTCCTTTTAACGAAACGCCTCCCGGCAGTCCTGCCAACCCAGCCCACTCTGCGCCGTTGCCTGCAGCAACATCGGCAGTGCCACCCGCGCCTTGTCCTGGGTGTCGTGAAACACAATCACGCCTTTGCGCCACAACAGCATCAACGTCAGCACCCGTTGCGCCGACTCATCGGCCTTGAGCTTGCCCGGCTCGTCCTGAGAATCGATGTCCCATAACGCCACCTGCAAGCCCTGGGACTGGAAGAACCCCTGGCTGTCCGCGCGCCGCTGCCCGTAAGGCGGGCGGAACAGCGGCACGTAGTTTTCCGGCATCAGGTTCTGCACCAACTGCACGCTGCGGGTGATGGAGCCTTGCCAGTCCACCCAATGGCTGTGGGAACGGTACTGCCAGCCCTGGGTGCCGACGCACTGGCCCTGGTACAACGCCTCCACCTCTGCGGCGGAACTGCGCTCCACACGGGTTTGCAGGCTGCTGCCGAGGACAAAGAAGGTGGCGTTCATCTTCTGCTTGCGCAGGTAGTCGGCGAGCCAGTCGGTGTTGCCGCTGACCGGTGCAGGACCGCCGTCGAAGGTCAGCAGGAACAGGCGGTCGTTGAACTCATCGCCATTGCGTTCATGGTCGCCAAAGCGCGCGACTTCGCTGCTGATCTGCGGAAACAGCGCGGCCTTGCGCAGCAGTTCGTCCAGATAACGCTCGTGGAAGGCATGGCTGGGGGCGGCCCAGCCTATATAGAAGGAGTCTTCGCTGATCGCCAGCTTGCCGGCCTGCTCGCGCAGGTCGTCCATGTTCTCCACCAGGTAGCAGAACGAGGCGTCGGCTTCGCAGCTCTGCTGGGCGAACGTGTAGTTCTCCAGCAGGCGCTGCCAAAGCTCGCGACGCAGATCGTCGATGGCGGCCAGGTTGATGATCTTCAAGCCCAGACGCTGCTTGAGTGCGGCGTCATCCAGGGATTCACTGGCCAGCAGGCTGTGGGCGAACATCAGGATTTCCGCACGCGAAGCCACGTCGAACAGTGCGGGACTGCTGAGTTTTTCCGGCCAGGTGCCACGGTCCAGGCTGGCTACATCCACCGGCGCCGCCTGGGCATTCAGGCACAGCAGGCACGCCGACAACAAAAGCGCTATTCGCACACAGGGTCTCCCTCTCCAGAGTCGTCGGCCATCATAGCGGATCGCGCCTATCGCCATCATAGGTGGAGTCAAAACGCCCCAACCCCTAGAATCCCCGCACGATTACAGGAGACGACTTCATGCTGATGGTGATTTCCCCCGCCAAGACCCTCGATTTCGAGACCCCAGCGGTGACCCAGCGCTTTACCCAGCCACAGTATCTGGACCATTCCCAGGCGCTGATCGAGCAACTGCGCGAACTGAGCCCGGCGCAGATCAGCGAATTGATGCACGTGTCCGACAAGATCGGCGGCCTCAATGCTGCCCGCTTCGGCAGCTGGACCCCGGCCTTCACCCCCGAGAATGCCAAGCAGGCCTTGCTGGCGTTCAAGGGCGACGTGTACACCGGCCTGAACGCCGAGACCTTCAGCGATGCCGACTTCAGCTACGCCCAGGACCACCTGCGCATGCTCTCGGGCCTGTACGGCCTGCTGCGCCCCCTGGACCTGATGATGCCGTACCGCCTGGAGATGGGCACCAAACTCGCCAACGCCCGTGGCAAGGACCTGTACGCCTTCTGGGGCACGCGCATCAGCGAGTGGCTGAACGAAGCCCTGGCCGAACAAGGCGACGATGTGCTGCTCAACCTGGCCTCCAACGAGTACTTCTCGGCGGTCAAGCGCACGGCCCTGAACGCGCGGATCATCAACACCGAGTTCAAGGACCTGAAGAACGGCCAGTACAAGATCATCAGCTTCTACGCGAAAAAGGCCCGGGGCATGATGAGCCGCTTCGTGATCGAAGAGCGCATCAACGATCCGGCCAGGCTCAAGCAGTTCGATGTGCAGGGTTACCGCTTCAATGCGGAGCAGTCCAAGCCGGACAATCTGGTGTTCCTGCGCGATCATGCACCGGAATAAGGCCGTACCCGCCTCTTTCAGACAATGAAATCCAAATGTGGGAGGGGGCTTGCCCCCGATTGCGGTGGTTCAGTCACGAATCTATCGACTGATGCACTGACATCGGGGGCAAGCCCCCTCCCACATTTTTGTCCGCGCTTCACACCAACAATCGTCATTTATTTGGCGTCAAAAAATATCCCGACACATCCCTAACATTTTTTTCACTCGACATTTCCGATTTTTTTTCGTAGTGGCACCACTTTTTTAAAACACTAGTGGCACAAAACTATCCCAGCGTGCCAACTACCCGTAACTACTGGCCCAAATAGCAAGTGCTATCAATATAGTACCAGTGCCATCTTTGCCTATATTTCAAGAAATTTCGGGAAACAGGATGAGCGGCCAGGAACTTCGTCCTGAAGCGCCGCTCATACCACCGGTAACGAAATTCTCTGTTCCTGTAGGAGATGACTTACAAGGCGGACCAACGGAAGTAGCGAAGTTGTCATATTCAACTTTGACTCAGTGGTCACATTACCAAGCGATTAGTTGAGAGCGGCGATAAGGATCCATTGCCACGAACTATAAGGCCAAGGCTGTGCTTACCCTAATGGGTCAGTGAGAAAACCCAAGGCATTGATATGTAAAGGCTTACAGCCTCTATCAAGGCCCTGCGGCACTGGCGCCAGGCCCTTCTCCCAGGAAGGCTGGCTGCATTTCAGGGCAGGCCCCAATAACAAGGCCAAGTTGCGCACAACTTGAGTGCAATAGTTAGTCACTCGTTATTCAACATGCCTGTACGCGGTAAGTCGGCGTCTATTCGCCCAACTTTCGCGGCATTTGTGACGTTTGCAAACATGAACTCCGGCCATCTAATGGCATGATTTAAATACAGAGGTAATTGCGATGCGCATCAGCATATTTGGTTTGGGTTACGTTGGCGCAGTGTGTGCCGGTTGCCTGTCTGCCCGTGGCCACGAAGTGGTCGGCGTAGACATCTCCAAGGAAAAGATCGACCTGATCAACGCCGGCAAATCGCCGATCGTCGAGCCGGGTCTGGGCGAACTGTTGAGCCAGGGCATCGCAAACGGTCGACTGCGCGGCACCACCAACTTCGCCGACGCCATCCGTGATACTGACCTGTCGATGATTTGCGTCGGCACGCCGAGCAAGAAGAACGGCGACCTGGAACTCAACTACATCGAATCGGTATGCCGCGAGATCGGTTTTGTCCTGCGTGACAAGACCACCCGCCACACCATCGTGGTACGCAGCACCGTGTTGCCGGGCACCGTCGCCAACGTGGTGATCCCAATCCTCGAAGACTGCTCCGGCAAGAAAGCCGGCGTCGACTTCGGTGTTGCGGTCAACCCGGAATTCCTGCGCGAATCCACCGCCATCGCCGACTACGACCTGCCACCGATGACCGTCATCGGCGAATTCGACAAAGCCTCCGGCGATGTCCTGCAGTCGCTGTACGAAGAACTCGACGCACCGATCATCCGCAAGGACATCGCCGTAGCCGAGATGATCAAGTACACCTGCAACGTGTGGCACGCCACCAAGGTCACCTTCGCCAACGAGATCGGCAACATCGCCAAGGCGGTCGGCGTCGACGGTCGCGAAGTGATGGAAGTGGTCTGCCAGGACAAGACCCTCAACCTGTCCCAGTACTACATGCGCCCAGGCTTCGCGTTTGGCGGCTCCTGCCTGCCTAAGGACGTGCGCGCCCTGACCTACCGCGCCGGCTCCCTGGACGTGGAAGCGCCGCTGCTCAACTCGCTGATGCGCAGCAACGAGTCCCAGGTGCAGAACGCCTTCGACATCGTCGCCGGCCACGACAAACGCAAAGTCGCCCTGCTGGGTCTGAGCTTCAAGGCCGGTACCGACGACCTGCGCGAAAGCCCGCTGGTCGAGCTGGCGGAAATGCTGATCGGCAAGGGCTACGACCTGAGCATCTACGACAGCAACGTCGAGTACGCCCGTGTCCACGGTGCGAACAAGGACTACATCGAAGGCAAGATCCCCCACGTGTCGTCCCTGCTCAACTCGGACTTCGATGATGTGATCAACAACTCCGACGTGATCATCCTCGGCAACCGCGACGAGAAGTTCCGTGCCCTGGCGCAGAACGCACCGCACGGCAAGCAAGTGATCGACCTGGTGGGCTTCATGTCCAAGGCCACCAGTACGACAGGCCGTACCGAAGGCATTTGCTGGTAACAGCAACGGTAAGTTTCGGGCTGCAGGCGTACCAATCCCCAGCGCTTGCAGCTCGAAGCCTTCTTCACCTTCGGATGACGCTTATGTCCAAGTTAAAACACGTACTGCTCCAATCCGCCGGCTGGCTGTTCTTTCTGAGCCTGCTGATGGGTCTCGCCCTGCTGTTGCCGGCGAGTACGTTCGACTCCGAGTCGAAGAATTTTATTTTCCTGATTGGCGCCGTCGGTATCTGGCGCTACTCGATGGGTGCTACGCATTTCTTTCGCGGCATGCTGTTCCTGTACGTGGTCTACCCGCACCTGCGCCGTAAAGTGCGCAAGCTGGGCAAGGCTGCCGACCCGTCCCACGTGTTCCTGATGGTCACCAGCTTCCGTATCGATGCGCTGACCACCGCGCAGGTCTACAGCTCGGTGATTCGCGAGGCCATCGAATGCGGCTTCCCCACCACCGTGGTCTGCTCGCTGGTGGAAATGTCCGATGAGCTGCTGGTCAAGAGCCTCTGGGAACGCATGAACCCGCCGGATCACGTCAAGCTCGACTTCGTGCGTATCGCCGGTACCGGCAAGCGCGACGGCCTGGCCTTCGGCTTCCGCGCCATCTCCCGCCACCTGCCGGACGACCGCGCCGTGGTTGCCGTGATCGATGGCGACACCGTGCTCGCCGAAGGCGTGGTGCGCAAGACCGTGCCGTGGTTCCAGCTGTTCGGCAACGTCGGCGGCCTGACCACCAACGAATTCTGCGAAGTGCGCGGCGGTTACATCATGAGCGAGTGGCACAAGCTGCGCTTCGCCCAGCGCCACATCAACATGTGCTCCATGGCCCTGTCCAAGCGCGTGCTGACCATGACCGGCCGTATGTCGGTGTTCCGCGCCAACGTCGTGACTGACCCGGGCTTTATCGCCGACGTGGAAAGCGACTCGCTGCAACACTGGCGCCTGGGCCGCTTCAAGTTCCTTACCGGTGACGACAAGTCCAGCTGGTTCAGCCTGATGCGCCTGGGCTACGACACCTTCTACGTGCCCGATGCGGCGATCCACACCGTGGAACACCCGCCGGAAAAGAGCTTTATCAAGGCGAGCCGCAAGCTGATGTTCCGCTGGTACGGCAACAACCTGCGCCAGAACTCCCGCGCCCTGGGCCTGGGTGTACGCCGGCTGGGCCTGTTCACCAGCATCGTGTTGTTCGACCAGCGCGTGTCGATGTGGACCTCCCTGCTCGGCCTGACCGTGGCAATCATCGCCACCTTCAAGTACGGCGGCGCGTTCATCCTCGCGTACCTGCTGTGGATCGGCATCACCCGCCTGATCCTGACCCTGCTGCTGTCGTGCTCCGGCCACAAGATCGGCCCGGCTTACCCGGCGATTCTCTATTACAACCAGATCATGGGCGCGTTGGTGAAGATCTACGTGTTCTTCCGCCTTGATCAACAGTCCTGGACCCGCCAGGACACCAAACTGACCCGCGATTTGGCCAGCTTTCAACGTTGGTTCAACACCTGGTCGTCTCGGACCATGACCTTCTCCGCCGGCAGCATCTTCGTTGCCGTGTTGCTGATGATGGTCTGACCCTGCCAAGCCTGAATTAACCAAGGAATTACACCGTCATGAACAGCCAAGTAAACGCCAACGTTGTCCACGAGTCCGAAGCCCAGCGCCAACATGCCCGGGTCAAAATCCCGGCCAAGCTGCGCTTTTTCAACACTGACCGCACCCAGACCGAAGCACGGGTCATCGACCTGTCCGCCGGCGGCCTGGCGTTCACTGCCACCCAGCCGTTGACCGTGGGTGAAGTGCACAAGGGTCGCCTGCAATTCGTCATCGATAACCTCGGCCTGGCCATGGACGTAGAGCTGCAGATCCGCTCCTACGACCGCCAGACCGGCCGCACCGGTTGCCAGTTCCAGAACCTCGACGCCCAGGATATTTCCACCCTGCGCCACCTGATCACCTCGCACCTGTCCGGCGACATCGTGACCATGGGTGACGTGCTGGCGACCCTGCAACGCGACAACTTCACCAAGGCGCGCAAGGTCAAGGACAGCGGCAGCAACATGAGCGCCTTCGGTCGCCTGCGCGCCGTGACGTTCAGCCTGGCGATCTTCCTCGTCGGCCTCGCCGCGTTCGGCTTCGTGTTCAAATCGGTGTACGGCATGTACTTCGTCAGCCACGCCCAGGCGGGCCTGGTCAGCGTGCCAGGCATGAACGTGACCATGCCCCGCGACGGCACCGTGCAAAGCCTGCTCAAAGGTGACGCGGTGGCGGCCAAAGGTGCGCCACTGGCGACCTTCAGCACCAGCATGCTGGATGTGCTCAAGGGCCACCTGGACGAAGACCAGCTGCAGCCGGCCAAGGTCGAAGAGCTGTTCGGCAAGCAAATGACCGGCACCCTCACCTCGCCGTGCGATTGCGTGGTCGCCCAGCAACTGGTCGCCGACGGCCAGTACGCCAGCAAAGGCGACGTGATCTTCCAACTGGTGCCACGCGGCAGCCAGGCCAATGTGGAAGCACGCTTCTCCTATCGTCAGTTCGGTGACGTGCGCCCAGGCACCCCGGTGAACTTCCAGGTGGCCGACGAAGAGCAGACCCGCACCGGCACCATCGTCAGCAGCACCAGCCTGAACAGCGCCGACCTGTCCTCCGACATCCGCGTACAGATCAAGCCTGACGCCCCGCTGGACAGCGCCTACGCCGGCCGCCCGGTGGAAGTGACCAGCGACCGTGGCCCATCCCTGAACTGGCTGATCGATAAAGCCATGGCTGCGGGTCTTTAATCATGAGCGCCCTTCGAACCCTGCCCGTGCCCCTGGCGCTGGCCATCGCCCTCGCCGGTTGCGCCGGCCTGCCCGACCAACGCCTGGCCAATGAAGCGCTCAAGCGTGGCGACACCGTCACCGCGCAGCAGAATTACCAGCAACTGGCAGAACTGGGTTACAGCGAGGCCCAGGTGGGCCTGGCCGATATCCAGGTAGGCACCCGCGATCCGGCGCAAATCAAACAGGCCGAGGCCACCTACCGTGCTGCGGCGGATACCTCGCCGCGCGCCCAGGCCCGTCTCGGTCGCCTGCTGGTGGCCAAGCCAGGCTCTACCGAAGCCGAGCACCATGAAGCCGAAGGTCTGCTGAAAAAAGCCTTTGCCAATGGCGAAGGCAACACCCTGATCCCGCTGGCGATGCTGTACCTGCAATACCCCCACAGCTTCCCCAACGTGAATGCCCAGCAGCAGATCAGCAAGTGGCAGGCCGCCGGTTACCCGGAAGCCGGCCTGGCCCAGGTCCTGCTGTATCGCACCCAGGACACCTACGACCAGCATCTGGATGATGTGGAGCGCATCTGCAAGGCCGCGCTGAACACCACCGATATCTGCTATGTCGAGCTGGCCACGGTCTACCAGAAAAAAGCCGAGCCGGAAAAACAGGCCGAACTGCTCAAGCAGATGGAAGCCGGCTACAGCCGCGGCACCGTCACCGCCCAACGCGTCGACAGCGTCGCCCGCGTATTGGGCGACGCCACGCTGGGCAAGACCGACGAGAAAACCGCCCAGGCCCTGCTGGAAAAAATCGCCCCCGGCTACCCGGCTTCCTGGGTCAGCCTGGCGCAACTGCTCTACGACTTCCCCGAACTGGGTGACGTCGACCAGATGATGAAGTACCTGGACAACGGCCGCGCCGCCGATCAGCCGCGCGCCGAGCTGTTGCTGGGCAAGCTCTACTACGAAGGCAAGTGGGTGCCGGCGGACGCCAAGGCGGCTGAAGCGCACTTCCAGAAAGCCGTGGGCCGCGAAGTAGCTGCCGACTATTACCTCGGCCAGATCTACCGCCGTGGTTACCTGGGCCAGGTCTATTCGCAAAAAGCCCTGGACCACCTGCTGACCGCTGCGCGCAACGGCCAGAACAGCGCCGACTTCGCCATCGCCCAATTATTTTCCCAAGGCAAGGGCACCAAGCCCGACCCATTGAATGCCTATGTCTTCAGCCAATTGGCCAAAGCCCAGGGCACGCCAGAGGCCAATGACCTGGCCACGCAGCTCGAAGCCCCGCTCACACCGGAACAACGCGCCCAAGGCCAACGCCTGGTGCAACAGGAACTGGCCGCCCGCGGCACCCTGGCCCAGAGCACGCTGCAACTGCACGCCCTGGAAGAAGAAGACGGCGAGGAATCCCTATGAAGCTCAATCCATTCGTGCAGGCCGGCATCGGCCTGACCTTCGCCCTGCTGTGGTCGTGCCCGACCCTGGCCGCGCTGACCGAAGCCAAGAATTTCGGCCTGGAAGTCAAAGTCACCGGCCAGTCCGAAGATGACCGCGACCTCGGCACCCAGAAAGGCGGCGACGTCAACGGCATCGGCCTCGACCTGCGCCCGTGGATCTACGGCGAAAGCGGCAACTGGAGCGCCTACGCCATGGGCCAGGCGGTTGCTTCGAGCGACATCATCGAGACCGACACCCTGCAACAGTCGGCGGATGACGAAAACCAGCAAACCACCAACAACGACCGCAAGACCAAGAAAAACTACCTGGCCATGCGCGAGTTCTGGGTCGGCTACAGCGGCTTCACGCCCTACCCCGGCGAGATCCTCAAGCTCGGTCGCCAACGCCTGCGCAACGACGACGGCCAATGGCGCGACACCAACATCGAAGCGCTGAACTGGACCTTCGACACCACCCTGCTCAAGGCCAACGTCGGCGTCGCCGAACGTTTCAGCGAATACCGCACCGACCTCAAGGAACTGTCGCCCAAGGACAAGGACCGTCAGCACCTCTACGCCGACGCGTCCTACCAGTGGACGCCAGGCCAGTGGATCGGCCTGCGTGGCCATCACACCCATGACAACGGCAAGCTCGACTACCCGGAACCGGGCGTGCCCACCGACTCGCTGGACAAGCGCGAAAACGGCGACCTGACCTGGCTCGGCATCGAAGCCAACAGCGACGCCTACAACTGGCGCAACACCAACACCGTCAACTACTGGGCCAGCATCACCGGCATGAAAGGCGACCGCGACTCGGTCAATGCCTTGAACGCCGACGGCACCCGCCCGACAGAGGCCAAGCGCAGCGATGACGTCAGTGGCTGGGCCACCGACCTGGGCATCCGCCTGCGTCTGGACCCGCAATGGCAAGTGGGTGCGGCCTATGCCCGCGCCAGTGCCGAGTACGAACAGAACGGCCTGCAAAGCAACCGCTCGAACTGGACCGGTACCCAGTCCCGCGTGCACCGTTTCGGCGAAGCGTTTCGCGGCGAGATGAACAACATGCAGTCCATGAGCCTGTTCGGTTCCTGGCAGCTGCGTGAGGACTACGACGCCAGCCTGGTGTACCACAAGTTCTGGCGCGTCGACGGCAACAAGCCGGTGGGCAGCAATGGCATTGACGCCGTGCAGAACAACACCGATGACGTGACCGGCGCGATCCTGTCCAGCACTTCCCTGCCCCTTGAAGACGGCAAGAAAGACCTGGGCCAGGAGATGGACCTGGTCGTCACCAAGTACTTCAAGACCGGCCTGCTGCCCGCCGCGCTCAGCCAGTCAATCGACGAGCCGTCGGCCCTGGTGCGTTTCCGTGCCGGTGTGTTCAAGCCAGGTGATGCCTACGGCAGCCAGGTCGACTCGTACATGCATCGCGCGTTTGTCGACGTGATCTGGAAATTCTGATGGGAGCCTGTGCAATGAATGCTCAAAGCCTACTCGTCGCGGCAATGCTGATGGCCAGTGCCACAGCGTTTGCCGATACGGCGGCCAAGGCGCCGACCATCGCCAAGGAACTGCAACAGGCCAAGACCTACACCATTTCCAGCCCGCCGACCGCGCCGCTGGAAATGGCCAAGCCTACCCTGCCGGACCTGTCGGGCTACACCGCCGCAGCGATGGAAAAGAAGATCGTACGCACCAAGCCCGGCAAGCTCAGCATCCGCCGCATGATGCAGGAAGACGCCCTCAAGGACTTTATCGGCGGCGACAACAAGATGGCCGAATGGGTGGTGCGCCAGCACGGCATTCCCCAGGCGATCTTTGTCGACGACGGTTACATGAACCTTAAGGACCTGCTGGGCAAAGTGCCCAAGCAGTACTTCAGCGAAACCTCGCCGGGCGTGTTCCTGGCCAAGTTGCCGATCGTGGTCGGCCGCAAGGGCATCCTGGACATCGATAAACACACCCAGGAGCTGCGCCTGTCCCAGCAGGCCGGTTCGTTCCTGATCAACGATGGCCAGCTGTTCGTGCGTGACACCAAGATCACCGGCTGGGACGAAAAGGCCAATGGCCCGGCGCTGTTCAAGTCGCCCAAGGAATTCCGCCCGTTCCTGCTGGCCTGGGGCGGCACCGAGACTTACGTCTCCAAGACCAAGATGGCCAGCTTCGGCTATGCCAACAGTAAGTCGTACGGGGTGAGTATTTCCCAGTACACGCCGAACATGGCCAAGGTGCTCAAGCGCCCTGAGCCGACCGGCTGGATCATCGATTCCGAGTTCTCGGACATGTGGTACGGCTTCTACTGCTACGAGACCACGGGCTTCGTGATCAAGGGCAACACCTACAAAGACAACATCGTCTACGGCATTGACCCCCATGACCGTTCCCACGGCCTGATCATCGCGGACAACACCGTCTACGGCACCAAGAAAAAGCACGGCATCATCATTTCCCGGGAAGTGAACGACAGCTTCATCTTCAACAACCGCAGCTACGACAACAAGCTTTCGGGCCTGGTGATCGACCGTAACAGCGTCAACAACCTGATCGCCGACAACGAGATCTACCGCAACCACACCGACGGCATCACCCTCTATGAGAGCGGTGACAACCTGCTGTGGGGCAACAAGGTGATCAGCAACCGTCGCCACGGCATCCGCGTGCGTAACAGCGTGAACATCAAGTTGTACGAGAACACCTCGATGGCCAACGGCCTGACCGGCGTGTACGGCCACATCAAGGATTTGACCGACACCGACCGCGACATCGCCCTCGACCCGTTCGACGCCAAGGTCTCGCTGATCGTGGTCGGCGGTGAACTGGCGGGGAACGGCAGCGGGCCGCTGTCCATCGACTCGCCACTGAGTATCGAGCTGTACCGCGTGTCGATGCTGGCGCCGACCAAATCCAGCGGCATCAGCTTTTCCGGCGTGCTGGGCGATCGCCAGGAAGAAATTCTCGACCTGCTGGTGCGCCAGCAGAAAGCCGTGCTGATCGACCCTGTCGAACGCCAGACCGAAATGCAGGACTGAGGATGACCCTTATGCACCCACACATGATCAAACTGCTGAGCCTCTCGGGTCTGACCCTCGGCCTGCTCGCAGCCAGCCAGGGCGTGCGCGCCGACGAAATCAAGGCGCCGACTTTCACTGCCGAACCGTGCTGCAGCCTGTGCCCGGCCGCCCACGACGCGAAGAACTACACCACGCGCTACCAGCAGAACTTCACCACCCTGGTGCAAGCCCAGGGCGACTGGCTGTTCCGTACCCAGGAAGACCTGCGCACCGAATTCGACACCAGCCCTTCCGGCTACAAGCGCATGCAGCAGTTACACGATGCGTTCAAGGCCAAGGGCGTGGAACTGGTGGTGGTCTACCAGCCGACCCGTGGCCTGGTGAACCGCAACAAGCTCAACCCCGCGGAAAAAGCCTCGTTCGATTTCGACAAGGCCCTGGGCAACTACAAGACCATGCTCGGCCGTTTCGCCAAGATGGGCTACGTGGTGCCGGACCTGTCGCCGTTGACCAACGAGCAACTGCCGGACGAACTGCCGGCCCACGACTTCTACTTCCGCGGCGACCAGCACTGGACTCCGTACGGCGCCCAGCGCACGGCGAAAATCGTCGCGGCCAAGGTTAAGCAGATGCCTGAATATGCCGAGATTCCCAAGCGCGAATTCGAGACCAAGCGCTCCGGGCGCATGGGCAAGACCGGCACCCTGCATAACATGGCCGGGCAACTGTGCGGCACCAGCTACGCGATCCAGTACATGGACCAGTTCACCACCGAGCCGAAAGGCGAAGCCGGCGACGGCGACCTGTTCGGCGATTCGGGCAACCCGCAGATTACCCTGGTGGGCACCAGCCACAGCGGCAAGAACTACAACTTTGCCGGGTTCCTGGAAGAAGAAATCGGCGCCGACATCCTCAACGTCGCCTTCCCCGGCGGTGGCCTGGAAGGCTCGATGATCCAGTACCTGGGCAGCGACGAATTCCAGAAGAGCCCGCCGAAAATCCTGATCTGGGAGTTCTCGCCGCTGTATCGCCTGGACCAGGAGACCATCTACCGCCAGATGATGGCGCTGCTCGACAACGGCTGCGAAGGCAAGACCGCGCAGATGACTGCGAGCACAACATTGAAACCCGGCAAGAACGAATTGCTGGTTAACAGTTCGAACAAAGACCTGCGTAATGCCAATCACCAGGTTGATATCCGCTTCGCCGACCCGTCGGTGAAAACCTTGCAAGCCACCCTCTGGTACATGAACGGGCGCCACGAGGACATCAAGATCGAGAAACCCGAAACATCCGATACAGACGGGCGTTTCGCCTTTGAACTGCGCACCGATGAAGACTGGGCCTCGCAGAACTTGCTGGCCGTCGAAGTACAGGGCCCCGAAGCGGGCGCTGCCGCGCAGAAGGTCGAAGCGAAAATTTGCACACGCAACGTATTCCCAAGCGGCGGTCAGAAGACTGCCTCACTCGGGCAATGAGGTTACTTATGCAGAAGTTATTGATTCCATCGTTGCTGGGCCTGGCGATCTTCGCCGGTGCAGCCAACGCCGCCGCGCCACTGCGTCCGCCCCAGGGCTACTTCGCGCCGATTGAAGCGTTCAAGACCGGCGACTTCAAGAATGACTGCGATGCCATGCCGGCGCCGTACACCGGCTCGCTGCAATTTCGCAGCAAGTACGAAGGCTCCGACAAGGCCCGTTCCACGCTGAATGTTCAGTCGGAAAAAGCCTTCCGCGACAGCACCGCCGACATCACCAAGCTGGAAAAAGACACCAGCAAGCGCGTGATGCAGTTCATGCGCGACGGTCGTCCGGAACAATTGGAATGCACACTCAACTGGCTGACCAGTTGGGCCAAGGCCGATGCGTTGATGTCCAAGGACTTCAACCACACCGGCAAGTCCATGCGCAAATGGGCCCTGGGCAGCATGGCGTCGGCCTATGTACGCCTGAAGTTCTCCGACTCGCACCCGTTGGCCAATCACCAGCAGGAATCGCAACTGATCGAAGCCTGGTTCAACAAACTGGCCGATCAGGTGGTGAGCGACTGGGACAACCTGCCGCTGGAAAAAACCAACAACCACTCCTACTGGGCCGCCTGGTCGGTGATGGCAACCTCCATCGCCACCAACCGTCGCGACCTGTTTGACTGGGCCGTCAAGGAATACAAGGTCGGCGTGAACCAGGTCGACGACCAAGGCTTCTTGCCGAACGAGTTGAAACGTCAGCAGCGTGCCCTGTCGTACCACAACTACGCCCTGCCGCCGCTGTCGATGATCGCCAGTTTTGCCCTGGTCAACGGTGTTGACCTGCGCCAGGAAAACAACAGCGCGCTCAAGCGCCTGGGCGACAAAGTGCTGGCCGGGGTCAAGGACCCGGAGATCTTCGAACAGAAGAACGGCAAAGAGCAGGACATGAAGGACCTCAAGGAGGACATGAAGTATGCCTGGCTCGAACCGTTCTGCACCCTCTACACCTGCGCGCCGGATGTGATCGAGCGCAAGCACGGGATGCAGCCGTTCAAGACCTTCCGCCTCGGGGGTGACCTGACCAAGGTCTACGACCCGGCGCACGAGAAAGGCAATAAAGGTTCCTGAGCGAACTCGGTAAAAAATGTGGGAGGGGGCTTGCCCCCGATAGCAGGGTGTCATTCAACACAGATGGCGACTGTTACACCGCCATCGGGGGCAAGCCCCCTCCCACATTTTTGAGCCGGTTTCGTCAGTAGGAATGTTGTACCGCCCTCCCCGTTTTTTCGTGGGGGGTTTGGGGGGGCTCTGGCCCTTGACTGTTGGTTAAACATGGAGAGATCGGGATGGTTTTCTCGTCCAATGTGTTCCTGTTTCTGTTCTTGCCGATCTTTCTCGGCTTGTACTACTTGAGCGGGCAACGCTATCGCAACCTGCTGCTGCTGTTGGCCAGCTACGTGTTCTACGCCTGGTGGCGAGTGGACTTCCTGGCGCTGTTTGCGGCCGTCACGCTGTGGAACTACTGGATCGGCCTCAAGGTCGGTGCAGCCGGCGTGCGCACCAAGCCGGCCCAGCGCTGGCTGCTGCTGGGCGTGGTGGTCGACCTGTGTATCCTCGGATACTTCAAGTACGCCAACTTCGGCGTCGACAGCATCAACGTGATGATGAAGTCGGCCGGCCTGGAGCCGTTCATCCTCACCCACGTGCTGCTGCCGATCGGGATCTCGTTCTACATCTTCGAGTCCATCAGCTACATCATCGACGTGTACCGTGGCGATACCCCGGCGACCCGCAACCTCATCGACTTCGCGGCGTTCGTGGCGATCTTCCCGCACCTGATCGCCGGCCCGGTCCTGCGCTTCCGCGACCTGGCCGACCAGTTCAATAACCGCACCCACACCCTCGACAAGTTCTCCGAGGGCTGCACGCGGTTCATGCAGGGCTTCATCAAGAAGGTCTTCATCGCCGACACCCTGGCGGTGGTGGCCGACCATTGCTTCGCCCTGCAAAACCCCACCACCGGCGATGCCTGGCTCGGCGCGCTGGCCTACACCGCGCAGCTGTACTTCGACTTCTCCGGCTACAGCGACATGGCCATCGGCCTGGGCTTGATGATGGGTTTCCGCTTCATGGAAAACTTCAAGCAGCCGTATATCAGCCAGTCGATCACCGAGTTCTGGCGGCGCTGGCACATCAGCCTGTCCACCTGGCTGCGTGACTACCTGTACATCACCCTGGGCGGCAACCGTAAAGGCACGCTGACCACCTACCGCAACCTGTTCCTGACCATGCTGCTCGGTGGCCTGTGGCACGGTGCGAACATCACCTACATCGTGTGGGGTGCCTGGCACGGCATGTGGCTGGCGATTGAAAAAGCCATCGGCCTTAACACCGCACCGCGTAGTTTCAATGTCCTGCGCTGGGCCTTCACCTTCCTGCTGGTGGTGATGGGCTGGGTGATCTTCCGCGCCGAAAACCTCCACGTCGCCGGCCGTATGTACGGTGCGATGTTCAGCTTCGGCGAGTGGTCGCTGTCGGAACTCAACCGCGCCAGCCTCACCGGCCTGCAAGTCGCGACCCTGGTGGCGGCGTACGCAACATTGGCGTTCTTCGGCCTGCGCGACTTCTACACCAACCGCCCTGCCGAGAAAACCAAGCCGGCCGACCCGAGCCTGATCAAGGCCGTGCCGGGCGACAACCCGGGCAGCATCCACGAGCCAGGTTTCACCGTTGGCCGTGACGCTGCCGTGCAACCGGCCTACTGGACCGCTGACTGGCCACGCTACGCCATGCGCGCAGCGGTGCTGCTGCTGTTCGTGGCGTCGATTCTCAAACTGTCGGCGCAGAGTTTCTCGCCGTTCCTTTACTTCCAATTCTGAGGGAGCCGACCATGACCCGTTCATTACGCGTCCTCTATATCGGCCTGTTCCTGGTGCTGCTGCTGGCCCTGGGTGCCTGGTCGCTGCGCAGCTTCCTGGGCTTCAGCACCAACGCCGACGCAACCGTGCTCAACGGTCGCTGGACCAAGGCCGTCGAGACCCATTACGACGAGGAGTTCCCGATCAAGCGATTGGGCACCAACCTCTGGGCCGCGCTGGACTACAAGCTGTTCAATGAAGGCCGCCCTGGGGTGGTGCTGGGCCGCGATCACTGGTTGTACAGCGACGAGGAGTTCAACCCCGCCGTCAACGAAGACCAGAACCTTCAAGGCAACTACGCGCTGGTCGAAGGTGTACGCCAGAAGCTCAAGGCCCAGGGCATCCAACTGGTGATGGCGATCGTGCCGGCCAAGGTGCGCCTGTACCCGGAACACCTGGGTGAAGTGAAACCGGCGAGCATCCACGCCAACCTGTACCAGGACTTCCACGCCCGTGTAGCCGCCGACAAGATCATCGCCCCGGACCTGCTCGGCCCGCTGCAACAGGCCAAGCTGGGCGGCAAGCAGGTGTTCCTGCGCACCGACACCCACTGGACCCCGGACGGCGCCGAAATCGCTGCCAAGCAATTGGCTAAAACCATCGCCGACAAGACCCCGCTCCACGGCGAGCCGCAGCGTTTTGTCACCGAGGCCGAGAAGACCGAGCCGCATAAAGGCGACCTGCGTCTGTTCCTGCCCCTGGACCCGCTGTTCGAAAACCTGATGCCACCGAAAGAGCCGCTGGAAAAACGCGTCACGCACCTGGCCGAAACCAAAGGCGACGACGCGCTGTTCAGCGACAGCGAAACCCCGGTGGCCCTGGTGGGCACCAGCTACAGCGCCAACCCCAACTGGAACTTCGTCGGCGCCCTCAAGCAAGCCCTGGGCAGCGACGTGGTCAGCTACGCCGAAGATGGCCACGGCCCGATCCTGCCGATGCTCAGCTACCTGAAAAGTGACGACTTCAAGAACAGCCCGCCACAGGTGCTGATCTGGGAGTTTCCTGAACGCTATCTGCCCGTGAACAACGAAATCGGTGATGCCGACCCATCGTGGGTTGCGCAACTTAAACAAGCCGGTTCGCGCCAACAAAACATGGCACTGAACACCCCAGCTAAAAACCCAAAATCCGAGACGCCCGACCGGGCGCAAAACTGAAAGAGAGGTAACTCACATGACTTTCACTACTACTCCGCGTCGTCTCGCTAAGACTCTGGCCCTGGCCGCCGGTATGAGCTTGGTATCCCTGTCCGCCTTCGCCGGTGACGCTGCCTTGTACGGCCCAGTCGCACCGAAAGGCTCAAGCTTCGTGCGGATCTACAACGCCTCCAACCAGGAAGTCAGCGCCACTGTCGGCAGCACCAACCTCAGCGACGTGGCCCCGCTGGCCAGCAGCGACTTCAGCTTCATGCCCGGCGGCGACTACAGCGCCAAGGTCGGCAGCCAGACCGTGCCGGTCAAGCTCGCCCCGGACCACTACTACACCCTGGTCAACAACAACAGCGGCCAGCCACAGCTGATCGAAGAACCGCCGTTCAAGAACAAGCAGAAATCCCTGGTGCGCGTGCAGAACCTCAGCGACAAGGCCCTGACCCTGAAGACCGCCGACGGCAAGACCGACGTGGTCAAGTCGGTGGCTGCCAAAGGCCGTGGCGAACGTGAAATCAACCCGGTGAAGGTGAGCCTGGCGCTGTATGACGGCGACAAGAAAGTCGGCGACGTCAAGCCAGTGGCCCTGGAGCGCGGTGAAGCAGCGGTGCTGTACGTCACCGGTTCGGGTTCGAGCATTTCGCCAGTCTGGGTAAAACGCCCGGTGTCGACCCGCTGAATGAATTTTCCGGGTCGGCTGCGGCCGGCCCGGACACGAGACAAAAACAAGAGTGAAACGACAAACCTTCGTAGCTCTGACCCAAATTGATTCAAGGAGAAACACATGATCCCAGTAATCCTTTCCGGTGGTAGCGGCTCACGTCTTTGGCCGCTTTCCCGCAAACAGTTCCCCAAACAATTCCTGGCCCTGACCGGCGAGCACACGCTGTTCCAGCAAACCCTGGAACGCCTGGTGTTCGAAGGCATGGACTCCCCGATCGTGGTCTGCAACAAGGACCATCGCTTCATCGTCAACGAGCAACTGGCCAACCGTAAACTGGAGTGCCAACGCATCCTGATGGAACCCTTCGGCCGCAACACCGCGCCGGCCGTGGCCCTCACCGCGATGATGCTGGTCAACGAAGGCCGTGACGAACTGATGCTGGTGCTGCCGGCCGACCACGTGATCGACGACCAGAAAGCCCTGCAACGCGCCCTGGCCCTGGCCACCGTGGCCGCCGAGCGTGGCGAGATGGTGCTGTTCGGCGTGCCGGCGACCCGTCCGGAAACCGGCTACGGCTACATCAAGTCCACCAACGATTCGCTGCTGCCCGAAGGCGTGAGCCGCGTACAGCAGTTCGTGGAAAAACCCGATGAAAAACGCGCCGTCGAATTCGTCAAAAGCGGCGGTTACTTCTGGAACAGCGGCATGTTCCTGTTCCGCGCCAGCCGCTTCCTGGAAGAGCTGAAAAAGCACGATCCGGACATCTACGACACTTGCGTACTGACCCTGGAACGCAGCCAGCAAGACGCCGACACCGTGACCTTCGACGAAGCCACCTTCGCCTGCTGCCCGGACAACTCCATCGACTACGCCGTGATGGAAAAAACCCAGCGCGCCTGCGTAGTACCGTTGAGCGCTGGTTGGAGCGACGTGGGTTGCTGGGCTTCGCTGTGGGCGGTCAACGATAAAGACGCCAACGGCAACGTCACCAAGGGCGACGTGGTGATCCAGGACAGCAAGAACTGCATGATCCACGGCAACGGCAAGCTGGTGTCGGTAATCGGCCTGGAAAACATCGTCGTGGTGGAAACCAAGGACGCGATGATGATTGCCCACAAGGACAAGGTCCAGGGCGTCAAGCAGATGGTCAACACCCTCAACGAACAGGGCCGCAGCGAAACCCAGAACCACTGCGAAGTCTATCGTCCGTGGGGCTCCTACGACTCGGTGGACATGGGCGGCCGCTTCCAGGTCAAGCACATCTCGGTCAAGCCGGGCGCGTGCCTGTCGCTGCAGATGCACCACCACCGCGCCGAACACTGGATCGTGGTCAGCGGCACCGCCGAAGTCACCTGTGACGAGAACGTGTTCCTGCTCTGCGAGAACCAGTCCACCTACATCCCGATCGCCTCGGTGCACCGCCTGCGCAACCCGGGCAAGATCCCGTTGGAGATCATCGAAGTGCAATCTGGCAGCTACCTGGGCGAAGACGATATCGAGCGGTTTGAAGATATCTATGGTCGCTCGACCCCGGTTGAACGTGGCGTGTCGGTGAAAACTATCGCGCAGTAAAACAGTCGTAAAAAGAAGCCCTCGCCCAGCCCATTGCGTCCCCTATCCGCAGTGGGTTGGGTGGGGTTTTTTTTCATGCATCGATGTGTAAACGCCCCCTTTGTGGCTACATGTGTTTGAAATAGCCCCGCCTCATCGTTGCCAGCTTGGCCTGCTCTTTTATAAGTGCAATTTCCCCTTCCCAGTTAGCAGCGCTATTTCGCGCCATGTGCCATTTATCGTCGAAACTTTCCAAAGGCCGCATACCGTCTGCCCCTTCAATCTCTTTGAACTTATAGGCTGGCCTGCTGAGGTTCGACAATCTCTCAAGCCGGCTTTCGGCAGAATCACCCATCCAAAAGTCTATCGGTCCTGGAATTGCTCCTTCCACAGCGTCGTGACCCTGTCGGTGAGGATGAAAACCTGCCAACAAATAAAAGCCGGTAGCATTTCTCGCGACGCTGCTTGCCTCTATCCGCTGAATCGATTGTTCCTCGGCGTCATACGCCAATTCCAAAAGCAACAACGACCCATAGCCTTTGCCTTCCGGTTTTGCATCAAACAGATGAATATCTGCAACACGTTCCCCAGGGCCGTCGCGCACTAAGTAATCTATGTATCCATGGGTAGCAGAGTTCTGCTCCTCACTGCCATCCGGGTTAGCCCCCACGTATTTAATTCTGGTGGTCCCCCCCGGGAACCGTTCTCTGCTCACCACCACATTAGGCCTGGGCGCACCTCCGTCCTGCGGAACCGATACGTACACCTGCGTGTCATTCCCGGGTCTCACGTGCAAGGGGGTATCCGGTACTCCGTTGTTCTTTTTCAGCCAACCCGGCAGCACGCGCTGAAAGAGAGATGCTGACGCGGGAAGGGGCGAATCCGTGTTTTTCTTCGTGGGTGCCAACCCCGCAAAGTCTCTGAACGTTGCTGGACTGTTTCGGACCATCCGGTAAAGATTCAACCCATCAATCGGCCCAGCTGGATCGGCATTACTCCAACGTTGCAACCAGGGTATGTAATACCTGAACCCATAATAATAAAGCCCCGTCGCATCCCGCTCCTGGCCCGAATAACGCAACGTGCGATAACTCTCTTCGTTCGAATCACCTCGTTCACTCAAAGCTGTACTGCCGTACGGGTGGTAAGTTTCTCGGCTGACAACACGTGCCTCACTGTCCAGCTCCAGCGCACAGGAACCGAGGTGATCGCCCAGGCAGTAACGGTACTGGTCATTGGCAAGCAGCCTGGACGGCAGGCTTTCCCAGTGCAGCACCTGCACCGTCATGCGCCCGGCCTGGACTGTGATGACATTCAAGCGAGCACCATCAACATCGCGCGTTTCCAGCCCAGGTAAATAGCGGGTCTCACTGATCACCGCACGAGCACCGGTTTGCAGCATGCGCACCTTACGCTGGCGCATGCCATCCGCTGCGTAGACGTAGCGCTCGGTGTCATCAGCGTGCGAATCGCGCTCTACCGGCGTGACCTGATGCAGCTGATTACGTACATCCCAATGCAGTGTTCGTGCGTTATCCAGCGCCAACAGATTGCCGTTGTGATCAAACGCAGCGGCTATTTCAGCTTCTGTAGGTGGCCGCCCGTCCCGCAATGGCAGGCACCGATTGCTGTACTTCGCAGCCGTCAATACGCGCCCATGTTGCTGTGGCCCCTGGTGGGTCAGTTCAAGCAAGTTCCCGCCTTCGTCATAGCGATAAGTCTGGCGGTAATTGGCCACGGCCCTGGGGTCTTCACGGTGAGTAGGGCCCCGGTTGTCACTGCCGGTCTCCCAACCCGTGGCTGCGATCAGTTGGCTAAGGCTGTCGTAGATATAGCGCATGATCGACTCGATACGCTGGTTGGCGAAGAAGCGCACCGGCAGCGCCTTGTCTTCGATACTGAGGATATTGCCCACCGGGTCATAACCGTAGTTCAGGTCTTGCAAACACCTGCCGTTGAGGTGCCGGGCACGCAGACGAGTCAATCGCCCATCTTCCGGGCGGTAGTCGAACAGGCTGACCACCTGATTGCGCGCCGTTTGTTGCTCGATCCGACCTTGGGCGTTGTAACGGATATCGCGCACCAGCAGTTGTGGTTCAACCTTGCCGTTGAGCAACAGCCCGGCTTCACGCAGCTGGCCATCCAGTGTCTGGTTGAAGTACTGGCGATGACCTTGAGCGTCGACTTGCACCGTCAGATCACCCAGCGCGTTGAAACGAAACGCGGTAACCACTCCGTCGCCCGGCTCCAGCAACGCATCGCGCTGATTGATCAGTAGCGGCCAATCCGGTTCATCCAGCGCTTGCAGAAAATGCTGACGCAACGTCAGCACCTCGCCCGCCAAGCCGTACTCCTCGAACTGGCGTGTGCCGGCGGTATCGTCATGGCGGATCAACTGCCCGCATTGGTTGTGATCGGCAAAGTGTTCCTCGGCGCTCGCATACTCGTAGCGCTGCGTGCAGCCTTGTTCGAATACAGCCGAAGGTCGCAGCCGTTGATCGTACTCAATCAACTGCACACGGCCCCCTGCATCCCAGGTCTGTATCAACTGGCCAGTCTCAGCGAACAGCGAAACGCGCCAACCCGCATCGACACTCTCGGTAGCCAGAGGCGTGTGGTTTAACGAGCGGGTACGGGTCAAGTTGGCCGGGGCCGAATCATCCATGGCCAGGCGCGGATCCCACTCGGCCTCCAGGCGCCCGACGGCGTCATACAGGTGCCGCTCACAGCGGGCCTGTGCAACCGCGTCCGCTTTATCGCGCCAGTAGTTGACCGTTGCAATCGTCAGCCCGCGCGGGTCCGAGACGCTCAAAACGGGGGTGTTGGTATGTACCGAACGGTTCATCGACTGCCCCCCTCAGCGTCAACGCGGGCTGCCACCACCTCCTCCCACGTGTCGTTCTCATCCTCGGCAAGGGTGCACCAGGGGAAATAGGTGTGAAGCCGCATGTAACCCTCGTTAGCCAGCACGGTCCGGGTCGGGCGCCCCAGCGGATCATAGAACTGTCGATCACAAAACCCGAAGGCCCTGAAGCTGGCATCCTCAATGTAGCGATGATGATCGGCAAAGTAAGGCCGATAGATCCGCACAGGCTGACCCTTGTTGTTGTATTCCACCCGCTCACTGACGCGCCAGCGCGGCACGTCCTGCACGATGATGGGCTGCCCGTGATTGTCCAGCGCCAGCGACCCGTCATCACATACGTGGTAGGCATAGCCAGGATCGACCCTTTGCTTGAGTTGCAAAGGTCGCCCAAAGCCATCCCAACAGGCCACGCTGATACGAATCTGTTGCTGCTGATCACCCAGGTAGCGATCGGCCTGCAACGTAGCGGCATGCACCGGCTCTCGCTGCGCCGCGTCGATCAAGGCTTGCAACCGTCGGCGGGACGGACTTGATGTATCCAGGGACGTATACCGGCGCGCTGAAGCGCGGATGTGACCGCTGGGCAGCAAGTCGCCCCGGAGGACACATGCCTCCAGCCACACCGGGTCCTGCCGGTCGGCGTCGGGCACGCGTGCCATCCAGCTGAAGGCATCTTCGAAATAGACGCTGGCGGCATCCTGCAATGCGCGGCGCGGCGCGTCGATGGCATTTGCGGGGCTGGTATTTTCCGGGCGCTGGTACTCAGCCAGGGGGGCGAAGCCTGCGGGCATACCCAACTCAGTGCCACGGACACTGCTGGCAGACACCTGACCGAAAGCATCGTAGCGAACTTCATGGACGTTGCGATTGGGATCAATGATGCATGCCGGCAGAAGCTGCCGGTAGTCGATACGGTCGACATAGGTTTCACAGCCATCCGCCAGTTGTATGCGGGTATTCAGGCACCAGAAAGGGTCATAGCCCAGGTGGGTCACGCCATGACTCTGGGTCTCTCGGACCGTGATCACGCGATGGAACCCCTCGGCCCCGGCATACGTATTGAACCCGTGCCGAACAGACCAAAGTGCGCCCTGGCCAGGTTCGCCCGACTCCAGCAACCACGGCATCTTGTGGTAGCCGGCCTTCAACAGCGTTTGCTCAAGATCGAACGGTAGCTCGCCTTGCTCATTCCTCAGCAAGTCATAGGCGGACAACGCAATCGGATCCAGCTCGGCGACCTCCCGATGATCCAGCAGCCCTTGGAAACTTGCGCGGCCATCCGGCAAAGCCTGGTACTGCTCAGGTACCTGCGGGTCTCTATAGCGTTGGATCGACTGACTGGCCAGGATTCGCCCGGTGTGTGGATTCTGCGCAATACTGTTGAGAGTGAAAGCCTCGTAGTTGATAGATTGAGGGGTAAGGCCGGAGTCCTTATCGAGCGTCCAGGCGTTTTCGCGGGTTTGGTAGGCCAGGCCCAAATGCCAGCCTTGCGGGTCGATCAGGTGAATGAAGTTCGCCAGGGATTCATTGAAGTAATACACCTGCTGCTCAGGACAGTGGGCATCGCACCACCAGCGTTTTTCAGGGGGAATCTGCTCTACCGCCATCTTGCAGACAGGGTCATCGGTGACGCATAGCCTTCGCGCATAGCTGATCGTCAAGCCCTGGGTCAGCAGGCCAAACGCATCCCACTGCAAGTTCAGGGTATGTTGGCAAACCGGGTCATCCGCCTGCTGTTCGTAGCGGTAGACAATCGACTCGAGCCCCAAGGCAAGCACCGTGGCATAGGGTGCGAAGTCCCCGCCCGTGGGCCGGTCGTACTTGCGTACCAGATAACGGTTTTGTTCGACGGTGTAGGGAACCTCACGGGGACTGCCCAGCGCGAACCGCTCTACACGCAATACCCGACCCGCCAGCCCGGCACAAATGTCCGGAAGATCGATGTCCTTCGGTTCGACCCGTTGATCAGTACCATCCAGAGCGTGATAGCAACTGAACAGGTGGCTTCCGAGAGGATGGGCCGCCAGGTCGCCACTGAAATACTCATCGCTGGCCTGATGGACAGTACGGCCCACATGAAACCAGGTTTTGCTCAGAAGCGGCGCACTGAAACCGTCATCGCCCGGACCATCGGCGAAGGCCTCGCAGTCGGTTGACAGCAGCAGGCCAAACCCACGGAACTCACGCTGCCGGGCATCGTAATAACCTTCTCGATAGCTGAAACGACGGATCAACTGGTTGCCCGTGATTTCGTCGTGTTCAGTCAGTTGGCTGACCAGCGGGACGGGAAACGGCAATCGACACTCAGGTGTAAGGGAGGCGGCCAGCCTGAGCAGCTTTTCATCCAGCCACTCCTGCGCCGAGCTACGGTAGCCCAGTGTCACCGCCGCTCCCATGTTGTTATTGGTGGCACAGAGCAAATAGGGTTTGGCACTGACAAAGTCGTAGCGCCAATGCCGGGGTGTCATATGAGGAACTGTCAGTACCAGGCTGGAGCAGCCCAGCCCTTGTAGATCGGCGACGCTCACTTGGCAGAAACGGTCATGGCGCACGCCTTCGGGCCATGGCAGGACAAGGGGCTGGTCGGAAAAACCATTGCCGCCTTGGTTCATGAAAATCAACGCGCCCTCAGGCTGCACATAGATCAAATCGACGGCGCCTGAACCGTCGAGGTCCGCCAGCAGCACGTTGAATGCATCGAACGTGGCGTAGTCAAATTCCAGGGCGCTGAACACAAACCCTTTGCCGAAACGGCCACGTCCCAGATTGGGCCAGCATGTGAGTTCGTCATGACGAATGCGGATCAGATGCTGGCTGCCGCTGCCCAGCACATCACTGAAAGCCACCAGCTCAGAGGGGCTGTCACTCAACAGCGGCAAAGCGTCTTCATCCGCCTCCCGAGCCACGTCTTGCCCTGGAGCAAACCCTTGCTCGCGACGACTGGCATACAACCGCACGCTTCGTGGGCCGATCATGGCCAGGTCCGTCAACCCGTTGCCCAGCAGGTCGGCAAGTTGCCCTTGGGGATGAAAGAACTCTCGAGGGAAAGCCGCCAATGTCGCGAAGTTCGACCATGTGCGATCCGGCCGGTAGGTGAAAAAACCCGCCAGGCCGGGCTGCGCCACCACCCAGTCCAGCGAGCCATCACCAGTCATATCACTGAGAAACTGACGTACTGGCGCAGAGGTATCGATCACGGGCATTTGCGCCAGCGTGTGCCACTCGCCATAAGCCACCTCATCAAGATGAGCTGCCGGCTGAGCGCGCAATGGCTCGCGGTAATACCAGGCCTTGTCGGTACGGCGCAGGATGCCCGGCAAGCCTTCGCCATAAAGGTCGACCAGTTGGTAACGATGGCCGTCGTCAAGGCCGGGCATAGGATCGAAGGGTTGATAGTGCCCGGCCCCCAGAGGGGGAGCGAAAGGGTTGTAGAAGAACTCCAGCGGCGGACGCGCCTGCACCTCACCCGCCTCGTCATACGCCTGGCTGTGAGCCGCAGAAAGATGGTTGTAGCCCAGCGGCGTTTCCCGGTATTCCAGCAACAGCCCCTTGACCGGCAACGGCTCGGGCCCCAGGTCAGGGAATTGGTGAAGCATCCGTACGCGCCAACACAACCACCGCGTCGTCAATTCAAAGCCGTATTCGAAGCTGGAGAACGGATCGCTGCGCTGCTCAACATAGTCGAACACCAGGTGAAACAGCCATTGCACATCCTGCCAGCCCTCGGCACGCCAGCCATACAGTTGATCGCTGGCCTCGACGTTGCCGTAGCACACCCGGCTCAAGTAACGCTGTGACCGGTAATCGCGTGGTTGGCTTGCATCAGGCCCCTGGCCGTCACACGCGTACTCATAGACGATGTGTTCTCCACAAGTATTGAGGCTCTCGTCCAGCAACCACGCACCGACCCTTTGCGGCCGGTCGGGATCGGCCCGGCGCGACCTGGCGGTTTTGCCATACAAATGCAGGCTGCCGTCGGCGCCGTGAACCAGCCAGAAACCGGCCGCGTCGTCGTCATCGGCCCAGTGTTCGATCCGCGCAAAACTGCTTTCTACCCGGGGCCAATAACGCACCACGGTGTAGTCGCCCACCGGCAGCCCGTTGTAGTCAGTCACCCGCTGGCCGATCAAGGCGCCGGTCTTCGGGTCTCGCTCGGGCATCCATAGATCACCTTCCGGACCAACGAACAGGTCCTCGTCGGTGTACGCCGGTACGCCATTGGAGGTACGCCGGGTAACCGCTTTGGCGGGGTTGCTCCAGCCGATACCAAATGGGCCATTGCCCACGCTGCTGCTGTAGGTAAGCGCCAATGCCGGTGCAAACCCGCGTCCGAGCGAAATCGGCAGCGGCAGTTCGAAGGATGCCCTTCCCGTGGTGCCCACCGTGCCCATACCGTCGCCGAGGCTGCGAATGGCACCGCCGCCCTTGGGCAACGACGGTGGATTGATGTCCAACGCCTTGTCAGCGTTCATGGTGCCGCCCTGGCCGTGTAGCGCAGGTGCACAATGATATCGGTCAGGCTTTCCAGCATGGACCGTTGCCGGTCGTGATTCGGGAAGTGCAACAACCAGCGAGACACGGCACCGGTGCCCTCGAAAGGCAGGTAACGCACATCGTTGAAATCAAAGGTGAACAGACCGTCATCGTCAATACCTGCGGATAGCGCCACCTGCTGACTGGCCCGCAGGTTCTCCTTGAGACTGCCGTCAGCCATCCGCACGGCACTGTAGGTCTGGGTCAGGGTGGCACGAATATCTTCGTAAGGCCCCACTGTCACCGGCAGGGAAACACTCACACGCCGGATCCGCCGCAGGATATGCCCGGGGTAATCGCTGTCGAACAGCCCCTGGGTCAGTTCGAACTCGACGCGGCCGTCCTTGAGCAGACGCAACTTGGTCGTACCCCAATCCTGATTGAGCGCGGATGACGGCTCCCGGTCCGGCAATTGACGCAGGGAAACCGTCTTGGTGATTTCCAGATGTCGGTCATTTCGGCTCAGGTAGGCTGCCTCCATTTTCAGTAACTGCAGGCGTAATGACTCACCGGCGCCGAGGCCACGATAGCTGTCATTCCAGGCTCCCGTCTGGATAAAGCGGTTGGCGTAATCGGCGGTCTCGAACTGCCAACAGGCTTCGGCCGCCAGGCACAGCGCCAGGGCCGCGTCATAAGTCTGGTAGTAGAAGGTTGCGAACTGCCCATTGAGCCATTGGTAAAGCTGGACATTGCTGAATCGACTGCCCAGGAAAGCATACGTGGCCAGTGCATGTGCCTGCGCCACCTCGGCCTGCTGCAGTTGCAATGCGGTGGCGCGGGACTGGGCACGGAGCACATTGAGTTGCGCATCGATCTGTTCGATTTCCAGGGCGGCCTGGTCGCGCGCAAGCGTCCATTCCTGATGACGGCGACGGAACTGTTCGGTTCGGTCCGTTGCGTCCGCAAGATTATGACTGAGTGCCGCGAGCCCGAAAGCCGCCGCAGACACCATTTGCGGCACCCCTTCCAGCCGCCAGCCGCCGACCATGGCTCCCGCCATTACACCATTGGCAAAACCCACGATTGCCCCGCCACCGCCCCCAGCCGCATTGGGCGGGATGACCAGCCCGCCGGCTACCGCATCGGATATCGCCCCAACGCCTTCAGCGACGCGTCCGGCCAGGTGCAAGCCCGCAGCAGCGATCTCGCCACTGTTCACTACCTCATCGGCCAGTTGCGCGTAAAAGCTCAAGCGCTGCTGCGCAATCGCCCGACTAGCCTCCAGGGCCTTTTGGCTTTCTTTATCGATAACCTGCGCCTGCTGTTGCAGGTCGATGGAAAATTGCGCGAAATCCCAGGCCTGGCGATATTGCAGCGCTTCGAACTGCGCCTGCTCCTTGCGCTCGATCAACGACAACAAGGTGCCGCCAAACTGGGTCAATGTCTGTACAGCGTTGAGCGCACGCTCATGCATCACGCTGAAGCGGTAATGCGGCACGTCCTGGGCCAGCAACCGCGCACTGCCCCCCGCCGCCGCGCCCTGGCCGAACGCCGCCAGCAGATCCCGTGGGTTCAACGGCGCGGCGAATAACGGCAACGACAGCGGCTTGCCATCCAGGGTGCGGTTGTTGCGCAGGTTATCCAGGCGCGACTCAGCGATATCCCAGGTTTTCACCAGATGAGCGTTGATCGGCAGGCGCAAGTAATCACTGTCCAGGTCAGCCAGCGTCGGGTCATGCGAGAAGGTGCGCAGATACAGGGGGGGGTCGGCAAACTGATACAGCGAGTGGCCCTCATTGACCTGGGCGCTATCGGCGCGCAATTGGTCCTGCTCAATCAGGCGCTGCTCAAAGGCACGCAGTTGCGTATTGGTGGAATTGCTCAAGACTTGCAGGGTCACAGGCGTCCAGGAGTCCACCAGCTTGATGTCCGGCCGCGGGCCCAGCAGGTCCAGCACGCGCACGTACCACAACTTGGCTTCGCCGAGGCTGTCGGGGGTCAGTTGCCGATAGGCCGCATCGCCCCGGTCCAGCAGGTTTTTCAGGTAGTGCAGGTAGATCGCCTTGCGGTAGCGCACCGGGTGACTGCTGGCGATGCCGTCCGGGTCGGCGGGCTTGCGGGTGGCATGGTCCATCTGCAACTGGTCGTCCATCAAGGGGCGCACGTTCCAGTAATCGGGGCGCCCCTTGCTGTCTTGTTTACGCGACGGGTCGAAGATAAAGCCAAGCCAGCGTTCGGCCTCGTCGAACTGCTGCTCCAGGTTCAGGCGCTGGCTGACCAGGAAGGGCAGGTGCAGGAACAACTCCCAGAAGTACTTGCCGTTGGCACCATGGAAATCCATACGATTGACCGCGGCCGGCGGCTGCAGCGGCGGCTCTTCCAGGCCCTGGGTTTCCCAGGTCAGGAGGTTTTCCAGGGCGATGTTGGCGCGTTGGATCAGTTCGCGGGCGAACAGGGTATTCATGCGGATGGGCTGGCGGGGAGCACTGGCGTCGTCACTCAGGGGGATGCCGGAGCCGGCGAAGTCGATGAATTCGGCGATGCCCAGGGTGGGGCTGGCGCGGGTGCTGATTCGCGGTGCGATCAGGGGGGTTGAAACCGCAGGAGCCAACTCCAGCTCTACAACAGCAAGTTTAATGGCATACCCTACATCAACATTGTTTTTTATAGCTTTTATGCCATGCACCAACGGTATCTTTTTTGAGTTAGCCGGCCAAATAACATTCCAATCAGGCAAAAGGGTTTCAGCATTGATAGGTATTGCCACTGTATTCTTATCAGCGGGATATCTGGTAACTTCAGCCCCTGAAGAGAAAAGTTCTACAAAACCATTATTGATCGGTGTCGGAGCATTAACATCCACCGGCCGCCTGATAACACTATGATACTTCATCAACGCCAAGTGTCTCACCCCATAGATGTCATGTTCATAAACACCCGAAGACGTTACCAGTCTAGATTCTCGCACGCTGGTCAAATCATTAAAAATAAGTTGCGCCGCGGCGGTAGATAGCTTTTTCCCCGCCAGTGACGCTTCTTGATGTTCAAATAACGCAGGAAGAGAACAACCTTCGCTACCGACACTGTCTTTAAGATAATTTTCGAGCGTGCGGCCCAAAATAAGATTAAAGTTAAACCGATACACTTCAGGACGCGGATTGAATACAGAACCAAGAATTTGAATTTTCGAACCTTCCAAAAGTTCCTCAAACCCGGAAGTCCCAGCCCCCAAAGTAAAAACAAATACCAAACGATAAAGAACAGGCAGATTACCTTGAAAAATAAAGCTCAGCTCTTTTTCAACATTCACAAACTGATGAGTTATTTTCGTATCAAACTCTAAAGCTTGTACAAACTGATTATACCTAACATCAAGATCCCTGAGAGGTGCGGCTATTTTTATCTGTTGCGATGTATAGTTCCACTGCGTCGTACTCGGATTAGGCGAGGTTGTTTCCACACTTTTCACCCTGATACTTAACGCAGGTACTTGAAACTGAAATCGCCCCTGATTATCACCTGCAAAAATCCTGGCAGCTTTAAGTACATACAGTCTTTTTGCCCCCCCCTCACCTATTCCAACGTGAGGAACAACCCCACGATCAGGAAACAGCGGCGTCACATTAAAGTTCTTATCGACCCATGCCGTCCTCAGAAAAGCATACTTATCCTGCGTACCGTCTACCGATGCGCCGCTCTCATAACCCGCATACATCGCGACCAGCATGGACTCCGGCGAAACCGATCTATCTGCTACTGTGATGCTTTCCACCAGCGCCGGTAAATCTCGTGATTTGAACAGCGGCGCCTTACTCCAGGCTTCAATGATCGTCTGCGGCACACTCCAACTGTCGTCGTACTTTTTGTAGACCAGGTTCAGGCGCAACATCGGATTGCTGCCGGCTTGGGTTTGTGGTGAACCTGGATCAGGAGGTTTGGGCGTACCCGGAAGATAACTCTGCTCCACCGTTACCGAATCAGAGTTGCTACCCACACACTCCACCCAGAACACAAACAACCGGTTATTGAACACCACCGGTCGAATCGTGCGTTCAATGGCACTCGCCGAAATCGGCAAGGCCGCCTTATGCCAATCCGACCAGGCGCCTGGCTGCGGATAGTCGAACTTGGGCCGATTGGGGTCGGTACCCGAAAGATTCTTGTACGTACGCTGGGACATGTCCACCGAGCGCCAGTAATACGCATTTTCCGCCCTGGACTTGCCGATGAAGTAGTACAGGCCGTTCTTGAAATCATCGGTGTTGATATAGCCATTGATGATCGTCAGGTTGGCCACTTCCTCGAAGCTGGCCAGGTAGCTCAGTACCGCTTCCTGGGCGGTATCGATGTGGATTTTGTTCTGGTTGAGGTCATTTTCCAGTTGCTGGAAGTACGTCGACTTGTTCAGGCGCAGCGAGGGGTCGATGTACACCTCGGGGTAGTATTGCAACTGCTGGTTGGCGGCCCAGATCGGGTACTGGCTGTTGATCTCGCGCCATTGCGTGATCAGGTGTTCCTCCATGACCCGGATCTCATAACCCGGTTCCATGCCCATCAGCGCGCCATTGATGTATTGCTGAAGACTGGCAATCGCCGATGCGACCGGGCTGGTGGTCACGTCCTGGCTGACCAGCACGTCCAACAGTTTGTATTCGTAAAGGTCATTGGCCGTCTTGAGCGTGTCAGCCAACTGAGCGTCGATAAACTCCTGAGTGTTGCGCACCACCACGTTGAGGTAGTAGGCCACCAGCGCATCGCGCAGGGTTTCATTGAGCAGGGTGTCGATGGACTTGGACATGATCGCGCCTCGTAACGGTGATGGCTCAACGACTGGCGGCGACGGCCGCTTCCCCGGCCGCCTGCCAAGCGGTACTCGCGCTGTCGACGTGCAGCGCCGTGAAGGCCAGCAGATCACTCGCGGAAAACCCGCTGGCGACACAGTCGCTCTGGCAGCGCAATACCCAGTCCACTTCGGCCATCGACGTCGCGCGGCGCATTGGCAGCTCCTGGAACAACCGGCGAATATCTTCCGTATGCCAACCCAGCAAGTTGGCCAGCACCTCGGCACTTCGCTCGTTGACGGCGCTGCGCAACGCTTTGTTCTTGAGCCCTGCCGGAGGTGGGTTGGCGTTGATGAAATAGCCCAACAACGCCTCTTCGGCCTGGCTCTGGCGCTTGAACCATTGGGTGTAACGGCCCAGTAAATACAGGCTGGCCCAGGACAGCTCGCGGCTGTCGGTGCCCGTCAGCCATTGCGGGCGAGCCAGGAACAACCGCAATGCGCTGGTACTCAGGCCCAGATGCAGAACCGCCTGGGCATGACGCAGCACCGCGCGCAGTTGTTCGATCAGGGAAGGGGCGGCATCGGCGTGCGTGCCCAGTTGCAGCACCCTCGACAGCAGTTGATACACCGTGGTCTGCGCCCAATGCACCACCACTGCGGTACGGTCCATGGGCAGATTGATCATTTCCTGGGCCAGGCCTTCGATCAGTCGCAGTTGCCGGCCATGCCCGTTCAAAAACAACGTGCCGAGTTTTTCCAGGCTGGCAGCCCTGACTTCGCTGTCCAAGTTCAGGGGCTTGAGTGCCTCCACCAACGCCGCCTGCAACTGCGCCTGGGTGTTATCGACCATCTCCAGCGGCAGGGCCTTTACAAGGCCCTCTGGATCAAGCAATGGCAACAGTACCGTACGCCACTGGATGACATCGCCGGGGCCACGGGCCTTGGTGGTCTTTTCATGGGTGGGCAAGTTCAGCGCCAGGATCTGCTGGTCGGTGACAAGCACCGCCCGGGTCTCCTCGGCCAACTTCGCCAGGCGATCCGTCAATCCCTCGGGCGGCAGATAGTCGCCAGGGGTGAGCCCAAGAATCTGGCGCACCTGGGTAACGCTTTGCCGGCTGTCCTTGAGCCAGGTCACCGCCCAATCCATTTGCATCAACACATCGAGAATGTCAGGCGCCTGTGTGGCACGATCGCCATGGGCAATGTCCGTTATTGTCAGGTCGCGGTTGCCGAGAGCGCCGCATTTCACCCGTAGATAGCTGATCTGGCCTGGCAACTGAGTGATGGCTTCCCAAGCCTGCCGCATGATTTGCTTGTGACTCAACGAAATAGATTGCCCGGCGTGCAGCACACCGAGCGTGAGCACATTTCCATCGGTGTTTTTCAAGAATTGTGGCACATCGGGGGCCGCCGGTAACCGGGTCAGGGTAAACACGCGTGCAGTGCCGGGCGCCTCGAAATCAGTCCCCGCTTCGACCACCAACTCTGACCCCGGCAATAAACGCAAAAGCTCACCGGGTTCTTCAGGGACCACGACCAGCGTCAAGCGGATACTCACACCGTTGACGCTATCAACCGCCTTGACCACCACCGGTTTGAGTGATTGCGCTATCGGTGCTGCCAACCGCCCGGTACACAGCAAACGCTGGTAATCCATGCCGCCCAGCAAATCCACCAAGGCCCAACCGTCTTGCGACGAGAGCCCGAACATCTGCGCCATACGAGCTTGGCGGTACAACGACGACACGGTTTCCAGGTCACGTTGCAACGGGCCGACATACAGCGCTGTTTGTGCGCACAGGCGAAACAGCGACGACTCGGTAGGCTGTAAGCCAAGGCCTGCGCACAGTTGCGCCACGGTTTTCTTCGAGGCGGCATCCAGGCCTGGAACACTGAACGGTTTCTGATCGAGCACCAGCGGTGTATCGAACAACGCGACAGGGTTGAACACCTGGTCAAACAACGCCATACCCTCGCCGCTGGTATAGGGCGTGAGGTCATGCATGAACGCGGCGAACTCTTGCGGCTTGATCCGATAGCGCCCGCTCAGATAGCGATAGACCCCCAAGGCTCGCAGGGTATTGAGGTTAAGGTCCATGCCCAGGTTATCTTCGCCTTCGCTGCGAATGGCACTGATGATCAAGGTGTCCAGTTCGGCAAACGGAATATCGAGCCAGCGTTGCAGGCGAATCATGCGTTGCAGGCGATCAAAACGCTGGGCGGAGGTCTTGGTCAGGTACCAGACAGTGCGGCCACTGCCCTGAACCTCTCTGAACCCCATCGAGTTATCGACTTGATCGCGCCGGATAGAAGCGGTCGTTGCAGGCAATACGCTGTCGTAACGACTGGAGCCATGACCATTGACGTAACACGCGCCATAGTGATTGGCATGCGGGTACCGCGCCCCCACGCCCCCACCGTCCTTCTCCAGGTTGGTGCTTGGGCAATTGGGCGACAGGCGCGGGAAGTGTTTGCGTTGCGATAAAAGCGCCTCCACCTGCTCGGCGCTCAACTCGGTCTGCTGCATGAAAACCTTGAGTTCGATCAGTACCTCATCGCCCCGATCCGTCTGGCTTTCCAGACCATAACTACGCCGGAAGAACGCTTGCTGCTCGGCAGACCCCGTGATTTTCCCATCCAGCGTCAGCGTCACACTCAGCGCAGCCAGGCTGATGGGAATTGATGAAAACCTCGTGGTCGTGGTGATGATAAATGAAGCGCTATAGCCAGGACCTTCCGGGGAAGGCGTGTTTTCTGCCGATTGGATGCATGGCACACGCGAGTCTGATCGTGTTGAGGAAATTAAATGATTGAGCTTCACTCGATAACTATTGGCCGCGCTGCCTGAGCTAAGCTGAAACTTTTCCTCACGCTTGACACTTTCCCCCGGCTTGGAGAATTCGACCCTGACATCGGTGTACGGAGTGATGTAGCCACTCAATAGATGCGCAATGGGGTCGACCTCTTTAATTGCCGCTTGCCCGAGATGCAGCAGAAACCCCACACCCAACGCTTTGTGTGGACTGAGGTGAGACGTTCCGGGGCCTGCCCATATGGTTTTTCCAGTCAGCTCGGCTCTGGACAGATAAAACGTCGTAAATAACGACGGTTCAATCAGCAACGCCTGCTGCTGAGGACTCAGCCCGGACAGCATACGTTGCGCTTCTAGCCTTGCATTCTGCACCGCCCCATACGTATTGCGTCCACCCAGGGTAGCCGGTAGCTCCCGGCTGATGCGGTAGTTCAATTCGCCCAGTTGCCAGTTCTTTTCTGCCAGCCCCAACCTGCATTGATGGTGTGGAAAGTTGTAGGGAAAAATGAAGGGGTGTCGGCGATCAGCCAATAGTTCGTAAATCGCTTGGTCTGTCCCAGGAATACCTGGTGAGTAACGCTTGATATCGTCCTTGAGCACCTCATTGACCTGCTCCAGCATCGGCCTGGCGGCAAAGGTGCTTTGCCGATCAATCAGCAACCTTGCAAGATCAGGTCGGCGCGTGTTCAACAATATCTTGGGGTGGGTGCCTTGACCCGAAGTCTCTAATATTCTCGTGGCAAAGTAGTACAACGAACGCAAGTAAGCCACGGGCGAATCAACGGCCGCCAAGGCACCGACCTTGCAGAACTCATCCCAGTTTTCCTTGAACAGGTTGGGGTAACTGGGGCCGATTTCAGTCAGTGCACGTACACCCGTGCGTTGGGTCAGGTCTTGATACCTGCCGCTGGACACTTGCTGCTCGCGAAAGAGGCGACCGATCTGCACGGCGTAACACATTGCGTTGTCGTAAGCGGCTGTGCCGTCGGCGTCGCAAATATCACCCAGACGCTCGATGAACTCAGGTTTTGAATGGCCGATGATGTCGAAGACCGATGCTATGCCCAACTGCTGCATGGCCGTGATGAAGTTGACCTTGCCTCGCGCGGTCCGTTTTGCGGCTGGATCATCAACCAGGTTAAGCAGCAGTCGATTACTCTTGGGTTCCATGTGTGTCATCACCCGGCATCGGAGTCTGTACACACCACATTAGCGCCAGCCCAAGGATCGTGAACCTGTGAAACCTGACAGGTACAAGGTCTCATCCGACCAAGGGCGCCACGTCAAAGCGAAGATGGTCAATACCACGCTGGCTTGAGTAGGATGTCTGCTCTCTCTAGGAGGTTGCCCCATGCTCTTCGGCGTTCTACTGATCATCACCTGGCTGATCCTCCTGCTGCGCTACCCGGCCAAGGCATTGCCGGTGTCGCTGGCCGCTGCCGTCGGCCTGGGTCTTGTCGCGGTGTGGGTGGTGTGGCTGGACAACCGTGAAGCCTCACAACTGGCGCGCCTGGAATTGCGCATCACCTACGCCCCGCAGGAATGCCCGGCTGACCGACCGCTCAAGCTGACCCTGAACAACGGCAACGATGTGCCCCTCACCGAACTGCGCTGGCGCGTCGCCGCCTATGCGCCGGGCGATACGGTCAACCTGGCCGACAACGTCTACGCCGCCCCGCGCTATCGTGGCCCCGGCGAGTTGCAGGCCGGCGCCACTTGGGACGACTGCCTGCCCACCCCACCCCTGCGTCCCGGCTACCGAGCGCAAACCCTGGAATTTCGCGCCGAGCACCTGCAAGGCAGCTTCTCGGACTGACAAAGGACTGATCCATGCCCAACGTACTCATCACCGGTTGCTCCAGCGGTATTGGCCGTGCCCTGGCCGAGGCCTTCAAGGCGTCGGGCTTCGATGTATTGGCCAGTGCCCGCCGCCCTGAAGACGTCACCGCCCTCGCCGCTGCAGGTTTCAATGCCGTCGAACTCGACGTCAACGACAGTGCCGCTTTACGGCGTCTGGCCGAACAACTGGGCGAGCTGGATGTACTAATCAACAATGCCGGCTACGGCGCCATGGGCCCGCTGCTCGATGGCGGCACCGAGGCGATGCAGCGCCAGTTTGAGACCAACGTATTTTCCATCGTCGGCGTAACCCAGGCGCTGTTCCCTGCCCTGCGCAAGCGCAAAGGGCTGGTGGTGAATATCGGCAGCGTTTCCGGCGTGCTGGTCACGCCGTTTGCCGGCGCCTACTGCGCGTCCAAGGCGGCGGTGCATGCGCTGAGTGATGCATTGCGCATGGAGCTGGCACCGTTTGGCGTGCAGGTGATGGAAGTCCAGCCCGGCGCCATCAATACAAGCTTCGCAAAAAACGCCGGCGCCCAGGCCGAACTGTTGATCAACGAAAAATCCCCGTGGTGGCCGTTGCGCGAGGGCATTCGCGCACGCAGCCAGGCCTCTCAGGACAAGCCCACCCCGGCCAATGTGTTTGCAGCGGATGTGCTCAAGGCGGTGCAACAACCACAGCCGCCGCGCCTGTTGCGTTCGGGCAATGGCAGCCGGGCGTTGCCGTTGATGGCGGCCTTGTTGCCCAAGGGATTATTGGAAGCCGTGTTGAAAAAACGCTTTGGTTTGAATGGGAGTTTGTAAATGATCGACTACAGCGATTTTTTTGAAGAAGTGATCCAGACCCACGTCGAGATCGAGCAATGGTTTGCCGGGGTTGCGCCGGAAGGCACCCTGCAAAGCCTGCTTGCGCGCTTCTCGCCCGAGTTCAGCATGATCGCCCCCGCCACCGGCACCCGCGTCAATGCGGCCGGGGTCAACGCGCTGTTCACTCGCCTGGGTAGTATGCGTCCAGGGTTGAAAATCACCTTGAGTGAAATGGCTGGGATTGACCGGCATGCGCGGGGAGCGACGGTGACTTATCGCGAACATCAGATCGACGCCAGCGGCACACAGACCGATCGCCGCGCCACCGTAGTGTTCGAGAAGCAGGCCAGTGGTGCGCTGTTATGGCGGCATTTGCATGAGACGTTTGTGCCTCAGGCGCGCAACAACTAATGGCCAGTTAGCACCTGTCAGGTCTGACAGTAGACGAGGGGGTGTCCCAGGAACAGACTTGCAGCGTAGTCCAGCCAAAGCCTGCTGTTTTATTGACTTGGCCACCATCCCCTCGATTGCGTGAAGGAATGCTGCGATGAGTTCTTCCAACAGTCAGTCATTGAATCAACCCGGTACTCCGGACCCGGACTTTGGCATCAATGGGCAAACCACCCTGTATTCGATACTCAACCATATTCCCGGCCTGACCCTTCGTTTTCGACTCAAGGGGCTTACTACGGATAACAACGGCCAGCTTCTGTTCAGTGCCAACCTGTTTAAAAAAGAACATTTCGTCTACGGCTTGGGGCGCCTGAAGTCCGACGGGAGCCTGGATGGAGCGTTTACGCCAAACGAACTGGTCACTGGTGACTTTGTGCAGTCATTACCAGCCGGAGCTTCAAGGCTGACTGTACAGCCCGATGGGAAAATCCTCATGGTGGGCTGGACATCACGCAGCTCATTCGATAATTGGGCCGACTTGGTGGTTGCTCGCTTCGACGACAAGGGCAGACCCGACACAAGTTTTGCCGAAGAAGGCCGATGCATTCTTCAAACCATGCCGGATGAGGGGCTGACGGAGGACTCGGTTAAAGTGCATGTGCAAAAGGACGGATGCATTCTGGTAAGCGCCAATTATTCCAAACGCCACAATCCAGCCCTGACCGTAGGTGTGCTGTTTCGACTGTTACCCAATGGGCGGCTGGATCCTGGACTGAACGGCAATGGCAGGCTCGACTTCAACCTTCTCGGCCCCAGTGCCGCCACTGCCATCAACGCATGCATCAGCCAGGGCAATGATTACAAAATAGTCATCGCGGGGCATGCCCAATTCTCCCCAGGGCGCCAAACAGCCTTCTTCGCCCGCCTCAACCCTGACGGAACCACAGATGCTGCCTTTGGCAGCCCGCAGACCCCTGGTTTTCACCGCGTTGACAGCATTGAGGGTGACACCACGCTTTACGATCTTGTCGAACGAACGGACAAAAGTCTTATTGGCGCCGGTCAAGTCGGCCTGAATGGCAATGGAACGACGAAAGGCCTGATCCAGGCCATTACCCCCAATGGCGCCGCGCATCAACTGTTCAATAACGGCCAACCGCTGGTCAGTGAATTTGATGACAACCGTGACATTGGCTGGCAGTGCATCATGAACACAAGCGCTGGGAACCTTACGACGGCATCCGAAGGTACTTGGGTATATATCGCTCAATTCAAGGCCGATGGCACACTGAATATGAACTTCAACAACAAGGGCTACATCGATCTGGACGCCCCCGTCATGTCCACCCCTTTGGTGTTAGCCAAGCGGGGCGACCACCGCGTTATCGTGGGTGCCAACGTCGCGGGTACAGATCCAGCGGGCGGCATTGGCGCTCTATTTAGTTTCTTTGGCTAACAAGGCCGGGCCAATCTCACGCTGTGCTAGTGGCCCTGTTCCAGGTTCAACGAACGCTATCGACAATCGCCGTGCCACCGCGGTGTTTGAGAAACAGGCCAGTAGCGCACCGTTGTGGCGTCATCTGCATGAAATTTATGTAGCGAATTGAAATAACTGCCCGGCCGGATCCTACAAAAAACAGCGAACGGCCTGAGATCATTACAAGGAAACTATCCCCAGGCTCCTTCACCTCTGTCCACTCACAGGTGAAAGGATGCCAAGTGACTTCCTGCAAAGCGGTGTGCCGGATGCGTACACGACGACTCGCCAGCGACTGACCCTATTCTTATCGGCATTTATGAAGGTCGCGGCCCTGAACGCCTTGCTTTCGGCAGGCTACCTGGGGAACAACCCAGTTACGTTATTTGCATTATTTCCACTGTTCCAATCGCTGTTCTGCCTGCTGATTCTCAATACAAGAAACCACCGCCGCTTCGTCAGCATGCTGCGGGTCAAACGTCGACAAGAAATCAGAGCCAACGCACAAACCTGAAGCGGTGCCCAATCTGCCTGTCAACAAAGATCGAATGTGGGAGGGGGCTTGCTCCCTCCCACATTTCAGTTCGGCGTTTGGTTGACGATCACGGTGCAGGTAATCCCCGCTGCCAACAACACCCCCTCCGGCACTTCATCAATATGAATTCGCACCGGTACGCGCTGGGCCAGGCGCACCCAGTTGAAGGTCGGGTTCACATCGGCGATCAGTTCGCGGCTCTCGGGGTTGTCGCGGTCGTAGATGCCGCGTGAGATGCTTTCTACGTGCCCCTTCAACGTCTCGCCGCTCATCAACTGCATGTCAGCTTTGTCACCGACTTTCACATGGGGCAGCTTGGTTTCTTCGAAGAAGCCATAGACCCAGAACGAGTTCATATCCACCACGGCCATCTTGGCTTCGCCGATGCGTGCGTAGTCGCCGCGATGCACGTTGAGGTTGGTGACGTAGCCGTCCACCGCCGCCACGACCTGGGTGCGTTTCAAGTTGAGTTCGGCCGCTTCGAGTTGTGCCAGCGCGTGCTGGTAATCCGCCAGGGCCGAGTCGGCGATGTTGCTGGCGTCGTCGCGGTTTTCCCTGGAGATCACCAGGGCGTCGAGGTCGGCACGGCGGTGGGCGTTGACCTTGCGCATTTCCCAGGTGGCCTTGCGCGAGGCGACCAGGGACTGCGCCTGCTTAACGGCGATGCGGTAGTGCTCGGGGTCGATCTGCATCAGCAGGTCGCCCTTTTTCACCAATTGGTTATCGCGCACCGGCACGTCGACCACTTCGCCGGTGACGTCGGCGGCGACGTTGATGATGTCGGCACGCACGCGGCCGTCGCGGGTCCACGGCGTTTCCATGTAGTGCACCCACAATGTGCGGCCAATCCAGATCGCCAAGGCCAGTACCAGCAAGGTCGCGAGCAGGCTGAAAAACTTTTTCATCGGGGCATTCTCAACGGTAGACGGTCAGCGCCAGGGCGCCGAACAGGCAAACAAACAGGCTCAGGCGCAGCAACGCCGGGTGCCAGAAAAACCGGTACAGGTCGAAGCCGGCCAGGAAGCGGTCCAGGGCCCAGGCCAGCACGGCCGCGATCAGGAACATCAGGGTCATGGTCGGCATATAGATGCCGTGGAATGCGATTTCACGAGGCATTCGGGGTTCCTTTGAGGGCCGCCAGCGGTGATTGCGGGTCCAGCAACGAGGTGCGGATAAAGTGCAGGTAGCTTTTCACCCGGCGCAGGGCCGAGGTGTCGAAGTGCGGGGCGAAGGGTTCGTCGGTGGCCTGCACGCGGCTGATCGCGTGGTCGACGGCGATCAGGCCACGCTCCAGGTTGCTGGCGCTGGGTTGCAGGAACAGGCGCACCAACGAGCGGCCCATGACCCGGATCGCCTGGCGCCACGGCTGGGATTCGGCATAGGCCGGGTGCACCGGCAGGATCGCCTGTTCCTTGCGCAACTCGATGATCGCGTGGCCGACCTCCAGCACCACGAACATCCAGCGCAGCAGGTCGCGTTGCACTTGCGGCTGGCCGACAGCGAGGCCGTAGGCCTGGTGCAGCAGGTCACGGGTGCGACTTTCAAAACTCGATGCCAGCCCCTTGAGCTTGCCGCTGATGGCATACACCACCTGTTCGCGCAGGTCCTGTTCCAGGCGCCGCCATAGCCAGCGGCTGTTGGGCGGCAGGATGATCGCCCCCGCCGCCGCGCACACCAGCATGCCAATGATCATGGCGATGTAGTCGTTGATAAAGGTGTAGGGGTTGTAGACCGTGAGGTTGTCCGGCACCGAACCGGTGCTGAAGAAAATCAGCAGGCCTACGCCCACACCGGCGTATTGCGGGCGTGAAGCGAGGAACGCGCCGAGGATGATCACCGGGGCGAGCATCACGCACAGCAGCGGGAAGCCGTCGATCCACGGGAACACGAAGAACATTTCCACAAAGCCCACCAACGCGCCGATCAAGGTGCCGCAGGCCATCTGGAACGCCATGCGCTTGGGGTTGGGCGTGGCGGCGGACAGGCCGACGGTGGCAGCAGCGATCAAGGTCATGGTGGCACCGCTGGGCCAGGCCGTGGCCACCCAGTAACTGCCCAGCACAATCAGGATGAACGACGCGCGAATCCCCGAAGCGGCGCAGGCCAGCCAGTTGGTTTTGGGGCTGAAGGTTTCGTCCCATTGCTCCCGTGCATGGCTGTGATCGGCCAGGGAGGCGTGGGTTTGCGTGTAGTTGTGCAGGTCATCGACGAAGCGGTAGAGCAGTTCATAAGCGGTGTGAAAATCCAGCTGTTCGGCCTCGCTCGGATTGCCCTCCTGGAAGGTAGCACGCAGGCTGCGCACTTTGGCGGGCAGGCTGTCCTTGTAGGCGCTGAGCTGGTTGACCAGGCGCGCAGCGTCGGGGCTGGTGAGGGCGCGGCCGGAGAAGCCATCGAGGACTTCGGCGAGATCCTGCAGGCCCGGTTTGATCGCCGCCACCACGTGATCCGCGGCGTCCGTGCGCAGGCGTTCGAGCAACTGGTGCAAAGCATTGAAGCGCGTGGTGATGCTCATAAACTCGCTGTTGAGGCGACTGAGCCGACCGTTGCGCCGGCGCATATGCGGGTCTTCGAACACCGTGAGGCTGCGCAGCCCTTCCAGGCCCACGGCCTCGGCGATAAAGCGCACGTTGCTGGCCTCGAACCCTTCACGCTGGCTGCGCCCGCGCAGGCCGTCGGTGACGAACAGCGCGAACACGCCAAAGCGCTGATAGAGCGCGTTGCGCATCGCGGCACTGGAGGTCTGCGGCAGGATCGCCGCACTGACCAGGGTGGAACACAGGATCCCCAGGGAGATTTCCAGCACCCGCCACACCGCCGCCATAAAGGCGCCGTCCGGATGGGCCAGGGCCGGCAGGCCGACCATCGCTGCCGTGTAACCGGCCAGCACGAAGCCGTAGGCGCGAAAGTTACGGTTGCGTGTCGCGCCAGCGGTGCAAATGCCGACCCAGATTGCCAGCGCCCCCAGGAACAACTCGGTGTTCTGCGCAAACAACGCGATCAACAACACCATCACCGCCGACCCCGCCAGGGTGCCGAGGAAACGATAGAAGCTCTTGGCGAACACCTGGCCGCTCTGGGGTTGCATCACGATAAATACGGTGATCATCGCGGTGCGCGGTTGCGGCAGTTCCAGGCGCATCGCCAGCCACAGCGTGAGGAACGCGGCGATCAGCACCTTGAAGATGTACACCCAGGTCACGCCGTCGCTGCGTGCCCAGTCGAAAAAACCACGGCGCCACTCAAGGGAGTGCAGCCAGCGCAGCGGTGCAGGCAAGGGAGTCATCAAATCCTACTCAGTGATCAAACACGGCAAGCGCCGCCGGGGTCTTGCTCGGGAGGGTCTTGGCGTCCTGCGGCAGGTCTTTGCCGGCGTCGAGGCCGCCACCCAGTGCGGTCACCAGTTCGGCATGGGCGCCAAGCCGCGCGGCCTGGACCTGCTGCTCGATCTGTTGCTGGCGAAACAGCAGGGTCTGGGCGTTGAGCACATTGAGGTAATCGGTCAGGCCACGCTGGTAGGCGATCATGGCGATGTCGTAGGTCTTCTGTGCCGAGGCCACCGACTGCGCGGCAAACGAAGCTTGCTTGTCCATGGACTCGCGGCGGATCAACTGGTCACTGATGCCCTTGAGCGCATTGACCAGGGTCTGGTTGTAGCGCGCCACGGCGATGTCATAGCCGGCGCTGGCTTCCCCCAGCTCGGCCCGCAGGCGGCCGCCGTCGAAGATCGGCAAGGTGATCGCCGGGCCGACGTTGTAGTTGAATTTCTTGCCGGCGAGAAACGCCAGCATGCCGCCGCCGGTGGCCATGTAGCCGAGGCTGCCGACCAGGTCGACGTTGGGGTAGAAACCGGCGTGGGCCACATCGATGCCACGGGCTTGCGCCGCGACCTGCCAACGGCTGGCAACCACATCCGGGCGCTGGCCGAGCAATTGCGCGGGCAGGCTCGAGGGCAGCTTCAGCGGTGCCGCAAGGGACAGCGTCGGGCGCTGCAACGTGGCCCCCTCCCCCGGGCCTTTACCGGCGAGCGCCGCCAACTGGTTGCGACTCAGGGCGATCTCCTCGTCCAGGGCATCCAACTGGCGATGGGTTTCCGGCAGCGGCGTTTCGGCCTGGCTCACGTCGAAATGGGTGCCGATCCCGGCGTCCAGGCGTTTGTTGGCCAGGTCGAGGATCTGCTGTTGCTGGGCCAGGGTCGCCACGACGATATCGCGGTTGGCGTAATGCAACGACAGCTGGATATAGGCGCGCACCACGTTGTTCTGCAGTTCAAGCTGGGCCTGGCGGGCTTCGGCCACGCTCATGTGGGCCAGGTCGACGGCACGCTCGGTGGCGTTGCTTTCGCGGCCCCACAGGTCGAGGGCGTAGCTCAGACCCAGGGACGCATTGTTGTCCCAGGTGTTGGCACCGCTCAATTCGCCCGGGCCGTAGAACTGATCCTTGGGCCAATTGTGGCGTTTGAGGGTGGTATCAGCGTTGATTTGCAGCGACTCGGCCGACTCGGCAACCCCGGCCATGGCCCGCGCTTCCCGCACCCGCGCGGCGGCCATGGCCATGCTCGGGCTGCTTTGGGTGGCGAGGTCGACCCAGCGGTTGAGCTGAGGGTCGCCGTAGGCCTGCCACCATTGTGCGGTGGGCCAGTGGGCGTCCTGGGCGGCGCTGCGGATCGCTTCGTCGGTGGCCAGGGTAGTGGCGTTGAGCGCCTGGCCTTGGGGGGCGATTCCTCCGGTTCCGATGCAGCCGCTGATTGCTAACGATAAAGCGCAAATACTGAGAGCCTTCAGCCCTCTGTTAATGAGAGTCTTCAGCTCTCTGCTGATGCGACGCGGCACGGCGAACGAATTCCTGAGGTGGTATTGCGGGGGAGAGGTGGCGCAATTCTAGGCGGCGGCACGGAGCGCGATAAGCAGGTGTTCCTGTGAATCTTTATTACCGTTCCAGCGATAATCCCGGTTCGACGGGCATGTGGTTCGGATATTTATCCCGGCATCTGCATCCTTGCCCTACATCGATCCGAGTAACCGGGCACCAGAGTAGTCAGCCGACTGCCCCCGGAGAGCGCCTCATGCTTTCAGCCCTCAATACGCGGTTGCCGACACAGGAGAGCGTCGATGCTCTGCGCAGGCAGCTGTACCTCGACCCTGTGGCTTTGCGTCCCGGGATGCTGCCTCTACAAAGGGATGTGCGCTGGATCGCCGACAAGATTCTGGAAAAGCTGACCCCTCTTGCAGGCTACCCTCGCGACCAGTTGGCAATAGAGGCACTCCACCACAGACTGTCCAACAGCCCACCAAGCCTGGAAGTGTCGGTTGAGGCGTTACCTGACTTGTACGCGTTTTTCAAAAAGGCCGAACACGTGCTCAGCCGTCATCGATCTCGTCAAAACCCGGACATCGAGGCCGATTACACACTGTGTCGTGCGCTCAAATGGCAGTTTCGCGCAGCCGTCAGCGAGGGCAACCACCAGCGCCTGACGCACAACCTGCTGCAGTCGCTGAGCTATATCCGCAATGGCGGCGAACGGATCAACCATCGTCATATCGGCTACGACATTGCCCTGGAATCGACGCGACAGATCAGTGCCGGGCCGCATCTGGCTGCCGACTCTCGCTTGGCAACCACGGCAGATCAGCGGATCAAGAGCACGCGCATCATTACCCTGCAGGGCAAATTCAAATCAGCGCTGTCACAACCGAGCGAGTCCCGGTCTCGCGCCCAACTTGGCCTTGGCTATGTATCGTCTCGCGAGTACTCGAGCCTGGAGCACTACGCCGATGCCCGCAGCCATTCTGTACGCACGTCGCTGAGCGAGAGCATCGGGCGCACCGCCAATAACGTGCGCAACCTGGTGAGTGACAGCTGCAACCTGCAAAGGCACCGCGCTTACTCAACGCAGAGCCAACCCTATGTCAGGGACACCCTTGCCCGCGCAGGCCTGGTCGACGTTGAACTGCCCTGCCTGCATAGTCCCTCCCAACCCATCATGACCGAAAGGGGCATCGCACTGACCATGCGAGGCAAAGTGGCGGTCGACTTCTTCAACTTCCTGAATGTGCACACCACGATCGAACTTACTTTGCAGCGCACCCGGCAACATAAAGCCCTGGATATTCTCGGCTTGCACGAAATGTCCCCGGCGCTGGCGAAGCAGCAACTGGTCTCGCTCAAGCGTCCCGATGACAGCCCCACGGCACTGTTGAATGACATGAAAAACCATGTCATTTCCAGCAGCCGGCAATTCACCCGGAGCGTCAGCAAGCCCGTGCCGGCGTCCGAGTTGAACGCCGCCCTGCACACCAGCAACCGACAGGCCAGGTCACTGCTGGAGCGGTATGTACTGCTCAAGACCGACTCACGCCTGGAGACGCACCTGGACAGCGAAATACGCGCGCTGATCGAGCGCAACCCTGCGCTGCTTCGCCCCGAAGCGCTAAGGACCTACACGCTGACAGCCCAGGCGCAAACACTGTCAGGCTCAGCCGGGGTCACGGCTTCGTCACGGGCCGAGGCAGGCGGTAAAGGGGTGTCCATCGAGTTCAGCCACCGCAAGAGTGATGACCCGCATCTGAGTGGCGATTACCTGACGATCGACATCGCAGCGCTCAAGTCCGTGGCGGTGGTACAAAAAACGCTGCGGCACGCATTGTCATCCATCGGAGACCAGGCGTTCGACTGGGAAAAGCTGGTCCGTTCGATCAGTGAATCGCTGCTCGACCCGGCCAGACCTTCGTCTACCCAGGTGCTGGTAAAGATCAAGCACGGCGAACCCGTGGTATTACTCACGCGCCATACGGTGAACAAAGCGCGCAACCTGGGGCTGCCCAAGCCTGTTGAACAGTTCAGCGGCATTGATGTGCAGTCTTTGCGCACACGACAAACCTTGCGCACAGAACGGTTGGGCACCGATTCGTTGGACCATCTTTTGCCAATCGCTCGCCGCTACCTGGAAAGCCCTGGTGAACAGTCGGGTTGGGACGACTACATACAGCACCACGTCGATGACATTCATGCATTGCTCGACGCCCTCGGCCGGCAGACACACGGTACAACACTGGCGGCCGATCTCGACGCGATCAAACGCATCAGCCCGGTACTCGAGCGGGCGGCAGAGGACCTGACACAGCACGCCAAGGCCGCCCTTGAAACACCTACTGGCGAAAACCGCGCCAGCGCACGGGAGGCCTTCAATCACTTGGTGCGGGAATACCTGCCGCACTACAAGGCTAACGTCAGCCAGGCTTGGACCTTGTCCTGAGCCTGCGCCATCAATGTCCAGGCGGAGCAGCGCCCAGCGGATACACACCTGCGCGCAACTTCATGTCACAATTTGGCATCTCCCCTGAGAACTCTCCATGGACACTTTGCAAAACATGCGCGCCTTCAGTTGCGTGGCCGAAGCCGGCAGCTTCACCGCCGCCGCCGCGCAACTGGACACCACCACCGCCAACGTCTCGCGCGCGGTCTCCAACCTAGAGGCCCATCTGCAAACCCGCTTGCTCAACCGCACCACCCGCCGCATTGCCCTCACCGAGGCCGGTAAACGCTACCTGCTGCGCTGCGAGCAGATCCTGGCCTACGTCGAAGAAGCCGAAGCCGAAGCCAGCGACGCCCACGCGCGCCCCGCCGGGCAGCTGAAAGTGCACACCATGACCGGCATCGGCCAGCATTTCGTCATCGACGCGATTGCCCGCTACCGCCGCACCCACCCGGACGTGACCTTCGACCTGACCCTGGCCAACCGCGTGCCGGACCTGTTGGACGAGGGCTACGACGTGTCCATCGTGCTGGCCAGCGAACTGCCGGACTCGGGCTTCGTCTCCCAGCGCCTGGGCATCACCTACAGCATCGCCTGCGCCTCGCCGGACTACGTCAAGGCCAAGGGCTGCGCGCAACGGCCCCAGGATTTGCTCAACCATGCCTGCCTGCGCCTGGTCAGCCCGGTGATCCAGTTGGACAAGTGGACCTTCAACGGCCCCGAAGGCCAGGAGAGCGTGGCGATCAATACGTCGCCGTTCCTGGTCAACTCGGCCGACGCGATGAAAACCGCGATCACCAGCGGCATGGGCGTCGGCCTGTTGCCGGTGTATGCGGCCATCGAAGGCCTGCGCAACGGCACATTGGTGCGGGTCATGCCCACCTACCGTTCCCAGGAACTGAACCTGTACGCCATCTACCCCTCGCGCCAGTACCTGGATGCGAAGATCAAGACCTGGGTGGAATACCTGCGCGGCTCGTTGCCGGAGATCCTGGCGGCGCACCAGGCGGAGCTGGTGGCGTATGAATTAAGTGGCAGCCTCAGCGGTGCACGGCTGGCGAACTGATTGCTACCAGGCGATACAGGTCAAATGTGGGAGGGGGCTTGCCCCCGATGGCAGTGGATCGGTCAATACATCTGGCGACTGACGCACCGCTATCGGGAGCAAGCCCCCTCCCACATTTTTCCCTGCCCACTTTAGGTCTGCAGTGTCCTGACAACAGTGGCAAGGAATGTTAGCGTGCTTGGCATTCTCCCGTAGTCGATGAGCCCGCCTGCAATGAAAAAGACTGTCCTCGCCTTCAGCCGTGTCACCCCGCAAATGATCGAACGCCTGCAACAGGATTTCGACGTGATCGCGCCCAACCCCAAGCTGGGCGATATCAACGCTCAATTCAATGAAGCCCTGCCCCACGCCCACGGTTTGATCGGCGTGGGTCGCAAGCTGGGCCGCGCGCAGCTCGAAGGCGCGGGCAAGCTGGAGGTGGTGTCCAGCGTGTCAGTGGGCTACGACAACTACGATGTGCCGTACTTCAACGAGCGCGGGATCATGCTCACCAACACCCCCGACGTACTGACCGAAAGCACCGCCGACCTGGCCTTCGCCCTGCTGATGAGCAGCGCGCGCCGGGTCGCCGAGCTGGACGCCTGGACCAAGGCCGGCCAGTGGAAAGCCAGCGTCGGCGCGCCGCTGTTTGGCTGTGACGTGCATGGCAAGACCCTCGGTATCGTTGGCATGGGCAATATCGGCGCGGCCGTGGCCCGGCGTGGACGCCTGGGCTTCAATATGCCGATCCTGTACAGCGGCAACAGCCGCAAGACCGCGCTGGAACAGGAACTGGGCGCGCAATTCCGCAGCCTGGACCAGTTGCTGGCCGAAGCGGATTTCGTCTGCCTGGTGGTGCCGTTGAGCGACAAGACCCGCCACCTGATCAGCACCCGCGAGTTGGGGCTGATGAAGTCCAGCGCAATCCTGATCAATATTTCCCGCGGCCCGGTGGTGGACGAACCGGCGCTGATCCAGGCCCTGCAAAACCACACCATTCGCGGTGCCGGGCTGGATGTGTATGAGCAGGAGCCGTTGGCCGAGTCGCCGCTGTTCCAGCTGAGCAACGCGGTGACCCTGCCGCACATCGGCTCGGCGACCCATGAAACCCGCGAAGCCATGGCCAACCGCGCGTTGGACAACCTGCGCAGCGCCCTGCTCGGCCAGCGTCCGCAGGATCTGGTGAACCCGCAGGTGTGGAAGGGCTGACACGGGCCCAGCCCGACACAAAATCGGGTTAAAGCCTGGCTCTCCCGAGTCGATAACCCTCAATAGAAGTTCGTCATCCCTGATCCACAGAAGGTTTTTATGTCCACCACCAAAGCCCGCGCAGACTCACTCTCGCTTCTGCTCTTTACCTTGCGCAGCGGCAAGCTGATGGCCATCAACCTGCTGAAAGTCAGCGAGATCATCCCTTGCCCGCCGCTGACCAAGCTGCCGGAGTCCCATCCCCACGTCAAAGGCATCGCCACCCTGCGTGGCAATTCATTGGCGGTGATCGACCTGAGTCGCGCCCTGGGGGAAATGCCCCTGGAAGACCCGAACGGCGGCTGCCTGATCGTCACCGACGTGAGCCGTTCCAAGCAGGGCCTGCATGTGCAGGCCGTGAGCAAGATCGTGCACTGCCTGACCACCGATATTCGCCCACCGCCCTACGGCTCCGGCGGCAACCGTGCGTTCATCACCGGGGTGACCCAGGTGGAAGGCGGCCTGGTGCAGGTGCTGGACATCGAAAAAGTCATCCATGGCATCGCCCCGGCGCCGATTGAAGCGGCGCCTACCGACCTGACCATGGAAGAGGCGGAAGTGCTCGGCAATGCGCGGATCCTGGTGGTGGATGACAGCCAGGTCGCCCTGCAGCAGTCGGTACACACCCTGCGCAACCTTGGCCTGACCTGCCACACCGCGCGCAGCGCCAAGGAAGCCATCGATGTGCTGCTGGAACTGCAAGGCACGGCCGCGCAGATCAATGTGGTGGTGTCGGACATCGAGATGTCCGAAATGGACGGTTATGCCCTGACCCGCACCCTGCGCGAAACCCCGGACTTCCAGGATCTTTACGTACTGCTGCATACCTCCCTGGACAGCGCGATGAACAGCGAAAAGGCGCGCCTGGCCGGTGCCAACGCGGTGCTGACCAAGTTCTCCTCGCCCGAGCTGACCAAGTGCCTGGTGGTCGCCGCCCAGACCGTGGCGCAACAGGGGCTGTAACCGGTGGCGGAGTATTTCCAACTGCTGCGCCGCGACCTCACCGGCAGCCTGCCTGCGCCGCAATGGCCGGCCCATACGCAGTTGGATCATTACCGCGACGAGCTGGCCCCGGCGATCCATGCGGTGCTGCGCATGACCCAGGAGCAAGGGGGTGGCCGCGTTCCTCATCTGCACGCCTGGCAGCATCTGTTCGTCAGCGACGCCGAATTCGATCCCACGCTGTGTCTGGTGGTCAGCAATGGCGATGGCATTCTCGGCGTGGCGCAATGCTGGACCAGCGCGTTTATCAAGAACCTGTCCGTGCATCCTTGCGCTCAAGGCCAAGGCCTGGGCCGCGCGTTGTTGCTGCACTGCTTCCAGGTGTTCAAGCAGCGCGGCGAACCCTATGTCGACCTCAAGGTGCTGGAGAGCAACCGGCGCGCCCGACAACTGTATGAAAGCGCGGGCATGGTCTTTGTGCTGCGGGATGTGGTCGCCGAGGACTGACAGGCGCTGGCGCATAACTTGCTTCCAGAGCAGCACAACGGTGGATAGAGGTAAAAACCCGTCACTGTTTCTGCGTGCCCTCTGACCTAGCCTGGTGACAGATCCGCCATGAACACCCATTTTTCCTGCGTCGGTTGCGGCAAATGCTGCAGCGATCATCATGTCCCCCTGACCCTCCAGGAAGCCCGCCAATGGGCGGCTGACGGCGGTAACGTCATCGTTCTGGTGGAGGGTTTCCTGAGCAATGGCCTGGGCCTGCCTCAGCAGCAACGCGAACATGCCGAGCGCCGTTCGGTGGTGGTACCCAGCGGCAGCACCGAGGCGTTTGTGGCAATCACCTTTGCCGCCTACAACGCCGGGCGCTGCCGGAATCTTGACGCAGACAACCGATGCCGCATCTACGAGCGCCGCCCGTTGGTGTGCCGCATCTACCCGATGGAGATCAACCCCCATATCCCACTCAACCCCGCCGCCAAGGATTGCCCGCCGGAATCCTGGGAACAGGGCCCGGCGTTGATCGTCGGGGGTGAATTGATGGACCCGGAACTGGTGGAACTGATCCAACGCTCGCGCCAGGCCGACCGAGACGACGTGCAGACCAAGGAGGCGGTGTGCACCTTGCTGGGCATTCGCACCACGGCCCTCAAGGGCGATGGGTTTACCGCGTACCTGCCGGACATGGGCGCGTTTGCCCAGGCGATTGAGTTGGCGGTGGACCGGCCGGCCGTGGCCAATGAGTGGGTGTTTCATGTATCGGGGATGGACATCGCCGAACAGTTGCTGGATGCCGGCGCGCAGATTGCCACCGAGGTGCCGGCCAACTATGCGTTTATCTCGCTGCGGGCAGCGTAGACCTTGAAGGCCGCCGATCAGTGCTCGGCAGGAACGGCGTCAAGGCGGTAGGGCTGGATGATCCGCTGGTACTCGCCGCTCTGCTTCAGTTGTTCAAGGGCGCAGTTGAGTTCGTTGCGCAATGCGGTGTCAGGTTTGCGCACTGCGATGGCCACACCATCGCCCAAAAGCTCGGACGAAATGGCAGGGCCGACGAAGTCGAAATCGTGGCCGTCTTCGGTGTCGAGCAAGGCTTCACGAATTTCTACCGCGCCTTGCAGGGTCGCATCAATCTCGCCGGCTTTAAGGCTGCTGACTAATTCATTGTTGAGCCAGAAGCTCTTGACGATGACGCCATTTGGCGCCCACATCGAGCGGGCAAAAGCCTCACGATTACTTCCCAGCAACACGCCGACACGCTTGCCCTTGAGCGACTTTACCCGCGGCTGCAAGTTGGACATACGGCGCGCCACCAGGCGCGTGGTGAAGGGGTAGAGGTTATCGGTGAAGCCCACCCAGCGTTGTCGTTGCGACGTCGGCGCTATCCCCATGATCGCGTCGAATTTCCTGGCTTCAAGGGAGATGAAATCTTCGGCAAGCACCTGGTCGACCCAGATGCAGCGTGCATTCAACTGCACGCACAGGGCGTTGCCCAACTCGATATTCAAGCCGACCAACTGCCCTTGCGGGTCGCGGCTCTGGAACGGGGGGAACTGTGCAGCAACGGCGAAACGGATTTCACGCTGCGATGGATCATCGGCCGCAGAGGCATCCGCCGCAAGCAACAGGGCAAGCACTACACAGATGTGTATCAGAGCCAAGGGAGACGTCCTTTTCCGGAAAGACCAGCATTGCCCCCCTCACCCCCTGAAACCACTGGGACAGAGCAAAGGCTGTGCAAGCTTTCAAGAAACGGTCGTAGACCTACAATCAGAAATTTCAGCAGAGGCTGTAGGCAACAATCGACACGATGTACGACTTGTTAACCTCAGCGTTTACCCATCGAACGACGAGTACCCGGCGGTGCCATGCCTGGCGACTTGGTATGGCCGTTCTTGGCGCCGTTTTTGTACCACGGTTGGGCCGCATTCCTGGCCCCAGCCAACTCACCCGGCTTGAACGGAAACTTGAACGCCGGGATCTCGGTTTTTTCAACGCCTTCGGCGCTGGCCGGATCGACGATGTCGGTCGCTTCAACAGGGGGTTGTGTCGGGGAAGTCATGAAAGCTCCGGGGCGTGCAAAAAATGATGCGGGGCCGGCTTGCGGGCCACACTGGCGCGCAGTATACCTGCGAGCTTCGGATCTTTAACCACCACCGGTACGAATGGTCGGAGTTTGCTGACAGCGCTGTCAGTTAGCCGTCACCGTGCTGACCGGGTTGAAGGGCTATAACGACCGCTCACTCTCCCCATCCTTTGCCCCGGCGCCTCACCCATGCACATTCAACGAAAAACTGCCCTGATCGTGGGTGTCCTCGTGGTCGTGGCGGTTGCAGCCTGGGCGCTGACCCGCCCAGCCAAGGCCAGACTGGCGGCCCCCACCGCGATCCCGGTGCGGGTGGTGAGCGTAGCGCAGCAGGACATTCCACGCTTTGTCAGCGGCATCGGCACGGTGCTGTCCCTGCACAGTGTGGTCATTCGCCCGCAGGTCGACGGCATTCTCACCCAATTGCCGGTCAAGGAAGGCCAGTGGGTCAAGGCCGGCGACCTACTGGCCAGAATCGATGATCGCTCGATCCGCGCCAGTCTCGACCAGGCCAAGGCACAACTGGGCGAAAGCCAGGCGCAATTGCAGGTGGCGCTGGTCAACCTCAAGCGCTACAAGGAATTGAGCGTCGACGACGGCGTGTCCAAGCAGACCTACGACCAGCAACAAGCCCTGGTCAACCAGCTCAAGGCCACCGTCCAAGGTAACCAGGCCGCCATCGATGCAGCCCAGGTCCAGCTGTCCTACACCCAGATTCGCTCGCCGGTCAGTGGCCGCGTCGGTATTCGCAATGTGGATGAAGGCAACTTCCTGCGCACCAGCGATACCCAGGGCCTGTTCTCCGTGACCCAGATCGACCCGATTGCCGTCGAGTTCTCTTTGCCGCAACAGATGCTGCCGACCCTGCAAGGCCTGATCGCCGCGCCTGCCCAGGCCAGCGTCGACGCCTACCTGGGTGCCGACACCGACGGCCAGACCGGCGACCTGCTCGGCGAAGGCCACTTGAGCCTGATCGATAACCAGATCAGCTCCACCACCGGCACCCTGCGCGCCAAGGCCGAGTTCAACAACGCCTCGCAACGCCTGTGGCCGGGGCAACTGGTGACCATCAAGATCCAGACCGCCCTCGACAAAAATGCCTTGGTGGTGCCACCGACCGTGGTGCAACGCGGCCTGGATTCGCACTTCGTGTACCGGCTCAGTGGCGACAAAGTGGAGGTGGTGCCGGTGCAGGTGACGTACCAGGACAGCGACGTCAACATCATCAAGGGCGTACAGGCCGGCGATGTGCTGGTCAGTGACGGCCAGTCGCGCCTCAAGGCCGGTGCCCAGGTGGAGGTGCTCAAGGAGCCACCGCAGGTGATCCAGACCGTCGACGCCAAGGTGCAGCCATGAACGGCAGCCGGTCGCCCTCCGCCTGGTGCGTCGACCACCCGGTCGCCACCCTGCTGCTGACCTTCGCCCTGGTGCTGCTCGGGATCATTGCCTTTCCGCGCCTGGCCATCGCGCCACTGCCGGAGGCGGAATTTCCAACGATCCAGGTCACGGCACAACTGCCCGGCGCCAGCCCGGACACCATGGCCTCCTCGGTGGCGACGCCACTGGAAGTGCAGTTCAGCGCCATTCCCGGCATGACCCAGATGACCTCCAGCAGTGCCTTGGGCTCAAGCCTGTTGACCCTGCAATTCACCCTCGACAAGAGCATCGACACCGCCGCGCAGGAAGTGCAGGCAGCGATCAACACCGCATCCGGCAAGCTACCCAGCGACATGCCGAGCCTGCCCACCTGGAAGAAGGTCAACCCGGCGGACAGCCCGGTGCTGATCCTCAGTGTCAGCTCCGACAGCATGCCCAGCACCGAGTTGAGCGACTATGTGGAAACCCTGCTGGCGCGGCAGATCAGCCAGATCGACGGGGTCGGCCAGATCAACATCACCGGCCAGCAACGCCCGGCGATCCGTGTGCAGGCGTCCCCCGACAAACTCGCGGCCATCGGCCTGACCCTGGCCGATATTCGCCTGGCCATCCAGCAATCGAGCCTCAACCTGGCCAAGGGTGCGATCTACGGCGAGAACAGCGTGTCGACCCTGTCGACCAACGACCAACTGTTTCACCCGGAGGACTACGCCCGACTGATTGTGTCCTACAAGGATGGCGCCCCCGTTCAACTGCGCGATATCGCCAAAGTCATCAACGGTTCGGAAAACGCCTACGTGCAGGCCTGGTCCGGCGACACTCCGGGGGTCAACCTGGTGATCTCGCGACAGCCCGGCGCCAACATTGTCGAGACGGTGGACCGCATCCAGGCCGAACTGCCGCGCCTGCAAGGCATGCTGCCGGCGTCGGTGCAGGTCAGCGTGTTGACCGACCGCACCAAGACCATCCGCGCGTCCCTGCATGAAGTGGAAGTCACCCTGCTGATCGCCATCCTGCTGGTGGTGGCGGTGATGGCGCTGTTCCTGCGCCAGTTGTCGGCGACACTGATTGTGTCCAGCGTGCTCGGCGTGTCGCTGGTCGCCAGTTTTGCGTTGATGTACCTGATGGGCTTCAGCCTGAACAACCTCACCCTGGTGGCGATCGTGATCGCCGTGGGCTTTGTGGTCGACGATGCCATCGTGGTGGTGGAGAACATTCACCGCCACCTCGAAGCGGGGCTCGACAAGCGCGAAGCGGCGATCAAGGGCGCCGGCGAGATTGGCTTTACCGTGGTGTCCATCAGCTTCTCGCTGGTGGCGGCGTTTATTCCGCTGCTGTTCATGGGCGGTGTGGTCGGACGGCTGTTCAAGGAGTTCGCGCTGACGGCCACCTCGACCATCCTGATTTCGGTGGTGGTCTCATTGACTCTGGCACCGACATTGGCCGCGCTGTTCATGCGCGCCCCGACCCATCCCGCCCACGACAAACCCGGCTTCAGCGAACGCCTGCTGGCCGGCTACGCGCGCAACCTGCGTCGCGCGCTGGCCCATCAGCGCAGCATGGCCGCGCTATTCGTGGTGACCCTGGCCCTGGCCGTGGCCGGCTACGTGTTTATCCCCAAGGGCTTCTTTCCGGTACAGGACACCGGTTTTGTGCTCGGCACCAGCGAAGCGGCGGCCGATGTGTCATACCCGGACATGGTCGCCAAGCACAAGGCCCTGGCCGAGATCGTCAAGGATGACCCGGCGGTGCAGGCGTTTTCCCATTCGGTAGGCGTGACCGGCAGCAACCAGACCATCGCCAACGGGCGCTTCTGGATCGCCTTGAAAGACCGCGGTGATCGCGACGTGTCCGCCAGCCAGTTCATCGACCGCATCCGGCCCAAGCTCGCGAAAGTGCCGGGCATCGTGCTGTACCTGCGCGCGGGCCAGGACATCAACCTCAGCTCCGGCCCCAGCCGCGCCCAGTACCAGTACGTACTCAAGAGCAACGACGGCCCGACACTCAACACCTGGACCCAGCGCCTGACCGAAAAACTGCGCGCCAACCCGGCGTTTCGCGACCTGTCCAACGACCTGCAACTGGGCGGCAGCATCACCCATATCAGCATTGATCGCCAGGCCGCCGCGCGCTTTGGGCTGACCGCCACCGACGTCGACCAGGCGCTCTACGATGCCTTCGGCCAGCGCCAGATCAACGAGTTCCAGACCGAGATCAACCAGTACCAGGTGGTGCTGGAGCTGGACAGCCAACAGCGCGGCAAGGCCGAAAGCCTGAACTACTTCTACCTGCGATCAAAGCTGACCAATGAGATGGTGCCGTTGTCGGCAGTGGCCAAGGTCGACCCACCGACCGTGGGACCTCTGTCCATCAGCCATGACGGCATGTTCCCCGCCGCCAACCTGTCGTTCAACCTGGCACCCGGTGTGGCGCTGGGTGACGCGGTAATCATGCTCAACCAGGCCAAGAATGAAATCGGCATGCCGACCACCATCATCGGCAACTTCCAGGGCGCGGCCCAGGCGTTCCAGAGTTCGCTGGCCAGCCAACCCTGGCTGATCCTCGCGGCGCTGGTGGCGGTCTACATCATTCTGGGTGTGTTGTATGAGAGCTTCGTGCACCCGCTGACGATTATCTCCACCTTGCCCTCGGCGGGGCTGGGCGCGCTGATCATGCTGTCGCTGATGGGCCAGGACTTTTCGATCATGGCGCTGATCGGCCTGGTGCTGCTGATCGGGATCGTGAAGAAGAACGGCATCCTGATGATCGACTTCGCCCTGGACGCCCAGCGGGTGCGCGGGCTGCCGCCGGAAGAGGCAATCTATGAAGCCTGCATCACGCGGTTCCGGCCGATCATCATGACCACCCTCGCCGCCCTGCTCGGTGCGGTACCGCTGATGCTCGGCGCCGGCCCTGGCGCGGAAATGCGCCAGCCCCTGGGCATCGCGGTGGTCGGCGGCTTGCTGGTGAGCCAGGCGCTGACGCTGTTCACCACACCGGTCATATACTTGTACCTTGAGAAGTTTTTCCACCGGCCCAAACCAGCTGCCGAGCTGGCGACCACACACTGAGGCCAAGGCACCGCCCTGGAGCAAAAGGCTCATGCGCGTACTGATTGTTGAAGATGAAGAAAAAACCGCCGACTACCTGCACCGTGGCCTGACGGAGCAAGGCTACACCGTCGACGTGGCACGTGAGGGCGTCGAGGGCCTGCACCTGGCGCTGGAAAACGATTACGCGGTGATCGTGCTCGACGTGATGCTGCCCGGCCTCGATGGCTTTGGCGTGCTGCGGGCGTTACGTGCGCGCAAGCAGACGCCGGTGATCATGCTGACCGCCCGTGAGCGCGTGGAAGACCGTATCCGCGGCCTGCGCGAAGGCGCCGACGATTATCTTGGCAAACCGTTTTCCTTCCTCGAACTGGTGGCGCGCCTGCAAGCTCTGACCCGCCGCAGCGGCGGCCACGAGCCGGTGCAGGTGACAGTCGCCGACCTGTGGATCGACCTGATCAGCCGCAAGGCCAGCCGCAATGGCGTGCGCCTGGACCTGACCGCCAAGGAGTTCTCGCTGCTCAGCGTATTGGCGCGGCGCCAGGGCGAAATCCTCTCCAAGACCTCGATTGCAGAAATGGTCTGGGACATCAATTTCGACAGCGACGCCAACGTGGTCGAGGTGGCGATCAAGCGCCTGCGCGCCAAGCTTGACGGGCCGTTCGAACACAAGCTGCTGCACACCATTCGCGGCATGGGTTATGTGCTGGAGAATCGCAGTGTCGGCTAACTCCATTGCCCTGCGCCTCAGCAGCATGTTCACCCTGGTGGCGGCGCTGATATTCCTGTTGATCGGCGGCGCGCTGTATCAGCAGGTGGACCGCAGCCTGGGCTTACTGCCAGGGGCGGAGCTGGACGCGCGCTACAGCGTGTTGGAATCCTCTGTGAACCGTTTCGGCACGCCGGACCATTGGGTAAAGATTCAAGCCAAGCTCAAATTACTCGGCGAGGAAGACAAGCGCATCCGCTTCTGGGTCGTCAGCAGCGATCCGACGTACGAGTACGGCACCCCCGATGCGCAGATCCGCGCCTTCGCCGAGGGCCCGACGGGCAAGCGGGATCTGCGCCTGCCGGGGCGCGAGTACCCGTTCAAAGTGCTGGTGAGCCAGTTCCCGGCCAAGGACCAACGCCCGCCGCTGCGCTTCATGATCGCCATCGACACCGAAAACTTCCGCGCCACCCAGCACCACCTGCTGGTGGCACTGGTCAGCCTGGCGCTGGTCGGCGTGGTACTGGCCTCGCTGCTGGGGTTCTGGGTGTCGCGCATTGGTCTCAAGCCGCTGGGCAAACTCTCGGATGAAGCACAGAAGCTGGCGCCACCGAAGCTCTCCGGGCGCCTGCAACTGTCGCCGCTGCCGCCGGAGCTGAGTCAGTTCGTCAACTCGTTCAACTCCACCCTGGACCGCGTGGAACAGGCCTACTCGCGCCTGGAGTCGTTCAACGCCGACGTCGCCCACGAACTGCGCTCGCCGCTGACCAACCTGATCGGCCAGACCCAGGTTGCCCTGACACGCGGGCGTTCGGCCGAGCATTATTTCGAGGTGCTGCAATCCAACCTCGAGGAATTGGAACGCCTGCGTTCGATCATCAACGACATGCTGTTCCTCGCCAGCGCCGACCAGGGCAGCAAGGCCACCAAGCTGAGCGAAAGCTCCCTGGCCGATGAAGTGGCGACCACTCTCGACTACCTGGACTTCATCCTTGAAGACGCCCAGGTTCAGGTACGCGTGCATGGCGACGCCCGGGTGCAGATCGAAAAAGCCCACCTGCGCCGCGCCCTGATCAACCTGCTGAGCAATGCGGTGCAGCACACCGCGCCCGGGCAGGTGATCGACGTGAACATCGACGTGCTGGAGCATCAGGTAGCAATCGGCGTGACCAACCCTGGCGACGTGATTGCCAGCGAACACCTGCCCCGGCTGTTCGAACGCTTCTATCGGGTGGATGCGTCGCGCAGCAACAGCGGGGCGAATCACGGTTTGGGGCTGGCCATCGTCAAGGCGATAGCCTTGATGCACGGCGGTGATGTGTTCGTGCGCAGCGATGTCAGCGGCAATACCTTTGGCATCACTCTGCCGGTCTAGACATCTCCCCCATGGCCCCAGCATCACTGTTGCTGTTTTGGCAACAGTCATTATCTTGTTACACTCTGTATCGCAGCGCTCGCCTGCGTTACTTTGACGCATCGATGAGCGCGACGGCAAAGACAGCTGACCCGCTTACCCGAATTTCCCTCGACTTATTTCCAGGGCTCTACACTGGGAATCTGTCTTAAAGCCGCTGACTTCAGCGGCTTTTTTTTGCGCTAAAAAAAGGCCAGGCACACCCCCACGACACTGGCCGTTTTCGATTGACCAAAGGAGCTCCACCGGTGAAGAACTCGCTGACGTTCACCCCGTTATTCCTCGCGATTGCAGCAACGATCGTTCCCCTTGCCCACGCGGCAGACACCACCTCCGCCGACGGATTCGTCGAAGGCGCGCACCTCGACATCAACACCCGCAACTACTACATGAACCGCGACCGGCGCGACCTCCACACCGATGACAGCAAGGAATGGGGCCAAGGTTTTATTGGCACCTTCGAATCCGGCTACACCGAGGGCACCGTCGGCTTCGGCCTGGACGCCCACGCCATGCTTGGGCTCAAGCTCGACGGCGGTGGCGGCACCGACGGTTCCAGCATCCTCCCCTACGGCAGTGCTGACGGCAGCGGCAAAGCGCCCGGCTCGTTTTCCACCGCAGGGGGCACCTTGAAGATGCGCGCGTTCGACACCGAGTTGAAGGCCGGCGACTTGTTCCTCAACAACCCGGTGATCGCCGGCGGCATGACGCGCATGCTGCCGCAGACTTTCCGGGGTGTGAGCCTGACTAACCACAGCTTCGACGGCTGGATGCTCGAAGGCGGCCAGGCCAGCTTCACCAAGCTCTACAACCAGAGCGGCCACCGACGCATCGGCACCAGCTACGGCGCATTGCCCAGTAACGCTGACAGCCAGCACATGAATTGGGCCGGCGTGTCGTTCAGCGGCATCCCTGGTGTCACCAGCAACCTGTACGCCTCCGAACTCAAGGACGTGTGGCACCAGTACTACTACGACCTGGACTACACGTACGCGCTGAACGACTTGGTCAGTCTCAACCCGGGCCTGCACTACTACCACACCCAGGACACCGGCCAGTCGCTGCTCGGGGATATCGACAACAACACCTACAGCCTGCACCTCACCGTCGGCGTGGGCCACCACAGCGTCACCGCCGCCTACCAGCGGGTCAACGGCAATACGCCGTTCGACTACATCAGCCAGGGCGACAGCGTGTACCTGGATAACTCCCAGCAATACTCGGACTTCAACGGCCCCAACGAGCGCTCGTGGAAGCTCAAGTACGCCTACGATTTCGCGGGCCTCGGCATGCCCGGCCTGACCTCGGCGGTGTCCTACATCAGCGGTAAGACCGACCTGACCAAAGTCGACCCGCAAAGCCGTGGCTACAGTGCCTGGTACAGCGCTGACGGCAAGGACGCCAAGCACTGGGAACGGGATATCGATTTGAAGTATGTGGTGCAAGGTGGCAAAGCCAAGGATTTGGCCGTGCGCCTGCAATGGGCGACCAATCGCGGCAGTCATGGCTACTCGGCGGTAGACCGGGATGTGGATGAATACCGGGTGATCGTCGACTACCCGATCAACGTGTTCTGAATCCACGGATCTTTCTTTTTAGGCAATGATTTAATTTTCATCGGGTAGAACTAAACTGCCAGCATCCACATCGCTGAAGTCCGCCCGATGAGCCAACGCCGTGTCCGTACCCTGCCCACACGCCCAGAACTGTTAATGGTTTTGGGCAGCGGTATCACTGTTGTCTTGATCGTGGTCATCGTCGCCGCGTTGCTGATCCGCGAACACGCCAGCACCCTGCAGGCCGCTACGCGCTCAACCACCAATATCGCCCAGTTGATCAACGCCGACGTGCTGCGTAACGTCGAGCTCTACGACCTGGCACTCAAAGGGTTGATTGCCGCCAAACAACGCGAAGACCTGTCCCAGGTTGCGGCGAATATCCAGCACCTGGTGCAGTTTGACTTGTCCACTGCCGCACCTTTCAAGGGTGAAGTGCTGTTGTTGGACGCCAATGGTGCGGTGATCGCCGATTCTTCCACCCTGCAGCCCACCCCGCGCAATTTTGCCAACCGCGATTACTTCCAGGTGCATACCAAGGACGCCCAGGCCGGCTTGTATATCAGCCGGCCGTTCAGGATTCATTGCGACTGCGATCAGGTCTGGCGCATGGCATTCAGCCGGCGTGTGTCGGGGCCTAACGGTGAGTTTGCTGGCGTTGCGGTCGCGACCATGCGCCTGGCCTATTTCGACCAGCTGTTCAACACCGTCACCATCGGCAACAGCAGCAGCGTCAACCTGCTTAATAAAAAAGGCTTTTTATTGGCCCAGCAGCCGCTGCTCGAAAGCGACATGATCGACAAGGACCTGAGCGAGCGACCGAATTTCAAGAGGATACTGCGTGAAGGCAGTGGCACCTTCCAGGCCATCTCTGCCATCAGCGGCAAGGAGCGCCTGTACACCTTCACCAATGTCGGGGAGCTGCCGCTGATCGTGGTAGTAGCCCTGTCCAGTGAAGATGTATTCGCCCCCTGGAAGCGCGCCGCACTGCTGACCAGTGGCGCCACGGGCATCCTGTGTATCGGTTTGTTATGGCTGACCTGGATGCTGCGCCGGGAACTGCGCCGCCGTTATCGCGCAGAGCGCGTCCTGTCAGAACTGGCAGCCACCGACGCCCTGACCGGCCTGGCCAACCGCCGCATCCTCGACGAACGCCTGCGCCTTGAATGGGACCGGGCGCAACGTTCGCTCGAACCACTGACCGTGCTGATGATCGACGTGGACCACTTCAAGGCCTTCAACGACCGCCACGGCCATCATGGTGGCGATGCAGCACTGCGCACGGTGGCCCAGGTGATCAGCGCCAATATCCGCCGCCCTGCGGACCTCGCGGCGCGTTACGGCGGCGAGGAGTTCGCGGTGGTGCTGTCCAATACGGACGCCAAGGGCGCCTGGGTCATCGCCGAGCATATCCGCAGCAGCATCGAACATTTGCCGCGGGTGGCGGGGGATGAGCAGCCGATCACGGCAAGCATCGGCATGAGCACCCGGGGCAAGCGCAGCCGGATGTCCCTGGAGGCTTTGCTGCTCAGTGCGGACAGGGCGTTGTATGAGGCCAAGCACACGGGGCGCAATCGGATTGTGGATGCCAGTGAGGGGTGATGATCGCCCCCACGCTGCGCATGGGAACGAGGGAGGCGCGCCACAGGCACATAAAAAAAGGCCACCCGAAGGCAGCCTTTAAAAACTAAAGAAAGAGAGTTGTGACTTACACCGCCGCAACGGGACGCATGTAAGAGATCGGTGCGGTGCTGGCATCTTCGAAGGTCACGACTTCCCAAGCGTCTGTCTGCTCAATCAACTTGCGCAGCAGCTGGTTGTTAAGGGCGTGGCCCGACTTGAAGCCTTTGAACTCGCCTATCAGGCTATTGCCCAGCAGGTAGAGGTCACCGATTGCATCGAGGATCTTGTGCTTCACGAATTCGTCTTCATAGCGAAGGCCGTCTTCGTTCAGTACACCATCCGCGTCGACCACAATGGCGTTTTCAACGCTGCCGCCGAGTGCGAGGTTGTGCTTGCGCAGGTACTCGATGTCACTCATGAAACCAAAGGTACGGGCGCGGCTGACTTCTTTTACGAACGAAGTGCTGGAAAAATCCACGCTTGCACTCTGGGTGCGGTCACGGAATACCGGGTGATCGAAATCGATCTCAAAGCTCACTTTAAAGCCTTCGAACGGGACGAAGGTGGCGCGCTTGTCGCCGTCTTCTACTGTCACTTCCCGCAGAATGCGTATGAACTTCTTGGCTGCGTCCTGTTCTTCCAGGCCGGCAGATTGAATCAAGAATACGAAGGGTCCAGCGCTGCCATCCATGATCGGGACTTCGGACGCGGAGAGCTCGACGTAGGCGTTATCGATGCCCAAACCGGCCATGGCCGAGAGCAAGTGCTCCACCGTGTCCACTTTGACGTCACCGTTGACCAACGTGGTCGACATCGTGGTTTCGCCAACATTTTCCGCGCGAGCAGGAATCTGCACCACAGGGTCCAGGTCGGCACGCACAAACACGATGCCGGTGTCGACAGGTGCAGGCTTGAGGGTCAGGTATACCTTCTCCCCGGAGTGCAGACCTACACCTGTGGCACGAATAATATTCTTCAGGGTGCGTTGTTTAATCATGGCTTGGACCGCTTCAGCGCAAATTGCGAACTGGTATCAACAAAGGCTGGCGATAATAGCAGACCAGACCTTTGCTGAACACCAATCACCTTCATAGCCCTGATACATTCCATTAATCGGCCTGACGACGCAGGAATGCCGGGATGTCCAGGTAGTCCAGGTCATCTTGCGGATTCGGGCTACGGGACGCCGCAGCACCGGCCTGAGCCTGGTTGCGCATCACGGTCGGACGATCCAGGTCACGGTAGTTCACCGACGGCAGTTCCTGGCGCGAAGGCGCTGGAGCGGCAGCCGCTTGGCTCGCGTGGCTGGCCTGGCTGTTATGCAGGGTGTTGTCGATGACCTTCACAGGCTTCTCGATTTTCGCGCCCAGGCCGGTGGCAACCACGGTCACGTGCAGCTCGTCGCGCATGTCCGGATCGATAACGGTACCGACCTTGACCATGGCGTGCTCGGAAGCGAAGGCTTCGATGATGCTACCCACGTCGGAGTACTCACCCAGGGACAGGTCAGGACCGGCGGTGATATTCACCAGGATGCCGCGTGCGCCTTGCAGGTTCACGTCTTCCAGCAACGGGTTGCGGATGGCCGCTTCGGTGGCTTCGCGTGCACGATTCGGACCGCTGGCGCAGCCAGTGCCCATCATTGCCATGCCCATTTCGCTCATGACAGTACGTACGTCGGCAAAGTCGACGTTGATCATGCCTGGACGCTTGATGATGTCGGAGATACCGCGAACGGCACCGGCCAGTACATCGTCAGCCTTGGCGAACGCGGACAGCAGGCTTGCATCCTTGCCCAGGATGGTCAGCAGCTTCTCGTTGGGAATGGTGATCAACGAGTCGACGCTTTCAGACAGCAGACGGATACCTTCGTCGGCGATCTGCATGCGCTTGCGGCCTTCGAACGGGAACGGACGGGTCACGACCGCAACCGTCAGAATCCCCATTTCCTTGGCCACTTCGGCAATGATCGGCGCTGCACCGGTACCGGTACCGCCGCCCATGCCCGTGGTGATGAACACCATGTTGGTGCCCTGCAGCACTTCGGCAATACGCTCGCGGTCTTCCAGGGCGGCTTGACGGCCGACTTCCGGATTGGCGCCGGCGCCGAGGCCCTTGGTCACGGCCGTGCCCAATTGCAGGATGGTCCGCGCGCCGATGCTTTTCAGCGCCTGGGCATCAGTGTTGGCGCAGATGAATTCAACGCCTTCAATGTTGCTCTTGACCATATGGTTGACAGCGTTGCCGCCGCCACCGCCGACACCGATCACTTTGATGACCGGGCTGGCGGGGATGTTGTCTACGAGTTCGAACATGTTCCCTCTCCTTTCGTTTTCTCTAGTTTTTTCGCCTACTACTTGTTTCGGTGCTGCGGTGTTGCGGTAAATCTTTAGAAATTGCCTTTGACCCACGCCTGCAGCCGCTCGAACAACGGCGCCTTGGCCTCGTCGTCGCTGCGGTAGCTGTCACGGTTGCTCGGGCCCGACAGGGAAATGCCGTCGGTCTGCTTTTGCAGCCCGTACAACAGCAAGCCCACACCGGTGGAATAAATCGGGTTGCGCACCACGTCGCCCAGGCCTTTGACACCATGAGGAACACCCAGGCGGACCGGCATGTGGAAGATTTCCTCGGCCAGTTCGACCGCGCCTTCCATCTTCGAGGTGCCACCGGTCAGCACGATGCCGGCCGGGATCAAATCTTCGTAGCCGCTGCGGCGCAGTTCAGCCTGGATCAGGGTGAACAGCTCGTCGTAGCGCGGCTCGACCACCTCGGCCAGGGCCTGGCGCGACAACTCACGCGGTGGGCGGTCGCCCACGCTTGGCACCTTGATGGTTTCACCGGCACCGGCCAGCTTGGCCAGGGCGCAGGCGTAGCGGATCTTGATTTCTTCGGCGTACTGGGTCGGTGTACGCAGCGCCATGGCGATGTCGTTGGTCACCTGGTCGCCGGCAATCGGGATCACGGCGGTGTGACGGATCGCACCTTCGGTGAAGATCGCGATGTCGGTGGTGCCGCCGCCGATGTCCACCAGGCAAACGCCCAGTTCTTTTTCGTCGTCGGTTAGTACCGAGTAGGCCGAAGCCAGTTGTTCGAGAATGATGTCGTCGATTTCCAGGCCGCAGCGGCGCACGCATTTTTCAATGTTCTGTGCAGCGTTGACGGCACAGGTCACCACGTGGACCTTGGCTTCCAGACGTACGCCCGACATGCCCAGGGGCTCGCGGACGCCTTCCTGGTTATCGATCACGTAGTCCTGCGGCAAGGTGTGCAGCACACGCTGGTCAGCCGGGATCGCCACGGCCTGGGCGGCGTCGAGGACGCGCTCAAGGTCGGCGGCGCTGACTTCACGGTCGCGAATCGCCACGATGCCGTGGGAGTTCAGGCTGCGGATATGGTTGCCCGCCACGCCGACGAACGCCGAGTGAATCCGGCAACCGGCCATCAGCTGCGCTTCTTCGATGGCGCGCTGGATCGATTGCACGGTGGACTCGATGTTGACCACCACGCCCTTCTTCAGGCCACGGGACGGATGCGTGCCAATACCGACGATTTCGATCGTGCCGTCTTCCCCGACCTCGCCCACCAGCGCCACCACCTTGGAGGTGCCGATATCGAGACCGACGATCATTTTGCCGCTTTGCACGTTTGCCATGGGTCCTGCCTCTTCTTAATTCTTCGCGACAGCGGGTTGCGCTGCCGTGGGCGCAGCCGGTTCACGCCAGCCGACGGCAAGGCCGTTGGCGTAACGCAGGTCGACGCTCGCAATGTTCGTAATCTGTTCTTTCAAGGTCTTGTCATAGATGGCGATGAAACGGCGCATCTTTTCCACCAAGCGGTCGCGTCCCAGCAACAACTGGATGCCCGGGCCGGAACTGCCTGCCCCGGTCGTCAAAAACCAGCTGCCCCGTTCACGCAGTTCCAGGCGTGCAATGGAGAAGCCCATTGGCCGCAGCATCTGGCTCAGGGCCTGGTACTGCTGCATCACTTGCTGCTGCGCCCGTTGCGGCCCGAACAGCTGCGGCAGGTGCTCGTAGTTGGCCAGCTCACGCGGAGTGAACGCCTGCCCCTGGTTGTTCAACAGCGCCTCATCGCCCCAACGGGCCACGGGCAGCTGCTCTTCCAGGCGGATCGTCACCTGGTCCGGCCAGACGCGGCGGACTTCGGCGTGGGCGATCCACGGCATCTGCTCCAGCTCCCGACGCATACCGGCCAGGTCAATGGTGAAGAAGCTCGCCGCCAGGAACGGGCCGATACGCTGCTGCACCGCTTGCTGGCTGATGTAGCTCAGGTCGCCCTGCACGCTGATCTTGGTGATCGGCCGGTCGGCATACGGCAATAGACGCTGCGCGCCCTCGTAAGTGCCGAAGCCCAACACCACCAGCATCACCGGCCAGAACAGCGCCTTGAGGAAACCAAAGTTGGCTTTCGGCAGGCGCGCCGACATCGGCTCTTTAGCCACCATTCGACTGGCACCCCGTGGCACCGGCTTGCGGCTCGGTGCTTGTGGGGGCTGATGACGAAGCGATGCGCCTTTCATGTCCTTAGCCTCTTGGCTCGATGCTGGCGGCCAGAATCGCCAGCACCAATTGCTGGAAATCCAGGCCGGCTGCGCGAGCGGCCATCGGTACCAGGCTGTGGTCGGTCATGCCCGGTGCGGTGTTGACTTCCAGGAACCAGAAATTCCCTTGGTCATCCTGCATCACGTCTGCCCGTGCCCAACCGGCAATACCCAACGCCTCACAGGCTTTCGCCGTGAGGTCCATCAATTCCTGTTCTTTGGTTGCGTCAAGGCCGCACGGGATCCGGTACTGGGTATCGGAGGCCAGGTACTTGGCGTCGTAGTCGTAAAAGGTGTGGGGCGTGCCCAATGCGATGGGCGGCAATACCTGGCCACGCAGGGTGGCGATGGTGTACTCGGGACCCTGGATCCACTGTTCCACCAACACTTGCGAATCGTAGGTACTTGCCGCTTTCCATGCGTCGATCAATTCGGCGGCCGAGTTCACTTTAGCCATGCCGATACTGGAGCCTTCATGGGCAGGTTTGACGATCAAAGGCAGGCCCAGTTCCTTGGCTGCAGAAATACAATCGTCTTCGCTGCACAGAACGCTGTGACGCGGGGTCGGAATACCCAGGCTGTGCCACACCTGCTTGGTGCGCAACTTGTCCATGGCCAGTGCCGAAGCGAGGATGCCGCTGCCGGTGTAAGGGATACCGGCACACTCCAACAGGCCCTGCATGCTGCCGTCTTCACCGCCACGACCGTGCAGGATGATGAAGGCACGGTCGATCTTCTCGGCCTGCAGGCGGGCGAGGAAGTCATCGCCCACGTCGATCCCGAACGCATTCACGCCGGCACTTTGCAGCGCATCGAGCACGGCGTTGCCGGACTTGAGCGACACTTCGCGCTCGGCGCTCTTGCCGCCGAACAGCACGGCCACGCGGCCGAAGTCGGCTGGCGCGATTGTCGAAAACAGGGAGCCGTAGTCAGCAGTCATTTCGACGCCCCCTTCTTGGCGGCCGCAAACAGCGGGCTCGCCAGCAACTTAGGCGCAAGGCCACCGATATCACCGGCACCCTGGCACAGCAGGATGTCGCCGGCGCGCAGCAGCGGCTTGACGATCGGCGCCAGGTCCACACCGCGCTCGATGTAGATCGGGTCCAACTGGCCGCGCTGGCGGATGCTGTTGCACAGCTTGCGGCTGTCGGCGCCGGGGATCGGTTCTTCACCGGCCGGGTAGACTTCCATCAGCAGCAGCACATTGGCATCGGCCAATACATTGACGAAATCGTCGTACAAGTCACGGGTGCGGCTGTAGCGGTGCGGCTGGTAGACCATCACCAGGCGACGCTCCGGCCAGCCACCGCGCACAGCCTTGATCACCGCGGCAACTTCGGTCGGGTGGTGACCATAGTCATCCACCAGCATCACGTCACCGCCTTCCACCGGCAGTTGGCCGTAGACCTGGAAGCGTCGACCGACACCGGCAAAGCGCGACAGGCCCTCGACGATGGCTTCATCGCTGACGCCCTCGTCGGAGGCGATGCAGATGGTCGCCAGGGAATTCAATACGTTGTGGTTGCCCGGCATGTTCACCGACACATCCAGCGGCTCACGGTCTGGACGCAGCACGGTGAAGTAGGTCTGCATGCCTTCCTGGCGCACATTGATGGCGCGCACATCGGCGTCTTCGCTGAAGCCGTAGGTCACGGTCGGACGCTTGACCTGGGGCAGGATTTCGCGCACCACCGGGTCGTCCAGGCAGAGCACGGCCAGACCGTAGAACGGCAGGTTGTGCAGGAACTCGACGAAGGTTTTCTTCAACTTGTTGAAGTCACCGTCGTAGGTGGCCATGTGATCTTCGTCGATGTTGGTGACCACAGCGACCAGCGGTTGCAGGTGCAGGAAACTGGCGTCGCTTTCATCGGCTTCGGCGATCAGGTAGCGGCTGGTGCCGAGCTGGGCATTGGTACCGGCTGCATTCAGGCGGCCACCGATGACGAAGGTCGGGTCCAGGCCACCGGCGGCGAACACCGAGGCGATCAGGCTGGTGGTGGTGGTCTTGCCATGGGTACCGGCGACGGCGATGCCGTGGCGATAGCGCATCAGCTCAGCGAGCATCTCGGCGCGGGGCACCACGGGAATGCGGCGCTCGAGGGCGGTGGCCACTTCCGGGTTGGAGGTGTTCACGGCGCTGGACACCACCAGCACGTCAGCCTCGGCAGCGTTCTCGGCGCGGTGACCGATAAAGATCTGCGCGCCAAAGGACTTCAGGCGCTCGGTGACCGGCGACTCTTTCAGGTCCGAGCCGGACACCTGGTAGCCCAGGTTCAGCAACACTTCGGCGATGCCGCACATGCCCACGCCGCCGATACCGACGAAGTGGATGCGACGGATGCGGCGCATTTCCGGTTGTGGCATGGCTTTCTGATTCTCAACCATGGGCCACCTCCAGGCAGATATCGACCACGGTGCGGGTTGCGTCAGGTTTGGCCAGGCGGCTTGCGGTGCTCGCCATGTTGTTGAGTCGTTCCGGTTGCATCAAAACCTCGGTCAGGCGTGCGGCCAAATCGGCGGCGCCAGTCGTTCTTTGCGGCAGCAGGAAGGCAGCGCCCTCCCCGGCCAAATATTCGGCGTTGCGGGTCTGGTGATCGTCGATGGCGTGGGGCAAGGGCACCAGCAAGGACGGCAGACCGGCAGCAGCCAGTTCACTGACGGTCAGCGCACCCGCGCGACAGACCACCAGGTCGGCCCAGCCATAGGCATGGGCCATGTCTTTGATAAAGGGCTGCACATTGGCCGCCACACCGGCTTCGCGATAACGCGTGGCGGTGACTTCATCGTGGTTCTTGCCGGCCTGGTGGAAGATCTCCGGGCGCAATTCCACAGGGAGTTGCGCCACGGCTTCCGGCAGCAATTTGTTCAGCGGCTCGGCGCCCAGGCTTCCGCCCAGGATCAGCAGGTGCGCCTTGCGCCCCGCCAGTGCTTCGCGGGCAATGTCCATAAACAGCTCGGTGCGCACCGGGTTGCCGGTGGTACGGCGCTTATCCGACACACTGAAAGTGTTGGGGAACGCCTCGCACACCCGCGCAGCCAGCGGCACCAGCAAACGGTTGGCGGTACCCGCCACGGCGTTCTGCTCGTGCACGATCACCGGCACGCCGGAAAGTCTGGCGGCGACGCCACCCGGGCCGGTCACATAACCACCGAAGCCGAGCACACACACCGGCTGCAATTCACGGATGACCTTACGCGCCTGCCACACCGCCTTGAGCAACACGAACGGTGCCTTGAGCAGGGACAACTTGCCCTTGCCGCGCAGCCCCGTGACGTTGATCAGGTGCAACGGCAAGCCCGCATTCGGCACCAACTCGTTTTCGATGCCGCGCGGTGTACCCAGCCAGTGCACGGTGTAGCCACGGTTCTGGAATTCCCGCGCGCACGCCAGGGCCGGGAACACATGGCCCCCGGTGCCGCCGGCCATGATCAGCACGTTAGCGCCCATGGGTCGGCTCCTCGGCGAAGTCGCTTTCGCTGAACTCCATCTCTTCGCTGCCCAGATGGGTTCGACTCTCCCACTCGATGCGCAGCAACAAGCCAAGACAGGCGCAGCAGATCACCAACGAACTGCCGCCATAGCTGAGGAACGGCAAGGTCAGGCCCTTGGTCGGCAGCAGGCCGACGTTCACCCCGATGTTGATCAGGAACTGGCCGATCCACAGGAACGACAAGCCGTAGGCCACGTAGGCGGCGAAATACTGTTTGGCCCTCTCGGCCCACAGGCCGATGTACATGCCGCGTACACACACGAACACGAACAGGGCGACGGTGCACAGCGAGCCGACCACGCCGAGTTCTTCGGCGAGTACGGAGAACACGAAGTCGGTGTGCGCTTCCGGCAGGTAGAACTGCTTCTGCACGCTGTTGCCCAGGCCCACGCCCAGCCATTCGCCGCGACCGAAGGCGATCAAGGCCTGGGTCAATTGGTAGCCGGAACCGAACTGGTCGGACCAGGGGTCGGTAAAGGTGATCAGACGCGCCATCCGGTACGGTTGCGCCTGTACCAGGATGGTCACCGCCGCCACCGCCAGCACCACCATCAAGCTGAAGCGGAACAAGCCCACGCCGCCGAGGAACAGCATCGCCGCCGCCGCGCCCATCATCACCACGGTGGCGCCGAAGTCAGGCTCCATCAGCAACAGGCCGGCCATGGGCAGCAGCACGATAAATGGCTTGAAGAAGCCCATCCAGCTTTCGCGCACTTCCTTCTGGCGACGCACCAGGTAACCGGCCAGGTAGATCACCACGAACACCTTGGCGATTTCCGACGGTTGCACGTTGAACGCACCGAAGCCGATCCAGCGCATCGAGCCGTTCACCTCGCGGCCGATGCCGGGCAGGATCACCATGATCAGCAAGCCGAAGGCGCCGATCAGCATCAGCCAACCCAGGCGCTGCCAGGTAGCGATGGGAATCATCATGGTGACGATGCACGCGCCCAGGCCGATGATCAGGTACACCAGGTGACGGATCATCATGTACAGGGTATTGCCCGACTGCACGGCGGCCACTTCGGAAGAAGCCGAGGTGATCATCACCAGGCCCAGGCCCAGCAGCGCGAGGCAACCGGCGAGCATCGGGAAATCAAGGTCGATGCCGCGCCCGGTAATGATCGGCGACGGATACGGCTTGATGATGTTTCTGAAATCAATGCTCATGCCAAGCCCTCCACGGCGCGGGCGAACAACTGGCCGCGCTCTTCGTAGTTCTTGAACATGTCGAAGCTGGCGCACGCCGGCGACAGCAGTACCGCATCCCCTGGTTGGGCCAGGGCTTGGCACCGGGCAATGGCGTCGTCCAGGGAGGTGGCACGCACCTGTGGCACGGCATCGCCCAGCGCGGCGGCGATCAAATCGGCGTCGCGGCCCATCAACACCACGGCGCGACAATGGGCAGCCACCGGTGCCTTGAGGTCCTTGAAATCGGCACCCTTGCCGTCGCCGCCGGCGATCAGCACCAGTTTGCCTTCGATATCGGCGCCCAGGCCTTCGATGGCGGCCAATGCGGCCCCCACGTTGGTGGCCTTGGAGTCGTTGTAGTAACTGACACCATTAAGGTCGCGGACCCACTGGCAGCGATGTTCAAGGCCACCGAAGGTGCGCAGGCTCGACAGCATGGCGTCGAACGGCAAGCCCACGGCGTGCCCCAACGCCAACGCGGCCAAGGCGTTGGACTGGTTATGGGCGCCACGGATTTTCAGCTCGCGCACCGGCATCAGGTTCTGGAATTCGAAGGCCAGGTATTTCTCGCCATTCTCTTCACGAATGCCGAAGGCCTTGAAGTCGGGTTTGCCCAGGCCGAAGGTCCAGCACGGCATGCCCTCGCCCATCAGCGGACGGCTCAGCGCATCCTGGCGATTGACCACAAATTGCCTGGCACCGCGGAAGATCCGGTGCTTGGCCAGGTGGTACGCCGGCAGGCCGCTGTAGCGGTCCATGTGGTCTTCGCTGACGTTCAACACGGTGGCCACTTCAGCACCCAGGTCGTGGGTGGTTTCCAGCTGGAAGCTCGACAGTTCCATCACGTACAGCTCGACGTCGTCGCTGAGCAGGTCCAGCGCCGGCGTGCCGAGGTTGCCGCCCACGGCCACGCGCTTGCCGGCCGCCATCGCCATCTCGCCGACCAGGGTGGTCACGGTGCTTTTCGCGTTGGAACCGCTGATGGCCACGATCGGCGCCTTCGCATTGCGTGCAAACAGGTCGATATCGCCGGACAGCTTAACGCCACGGGCCGCTGCGGCTTGCAGGGCCGGTGTCGCCAGGGCCAGGCCGGGGCTCACGTAGAGCTCATCGGCGCGGCACAGAAACTCGACATCCAGCTCGCCACAACGCACTTCCACGTGCGGGTAGTCACGGCGCAGCGTGACCAGCTCCGGTGGATTTTCCCGCGTATCGGCCACGGCAAACGACGTGCCCCGGTTCGCCAGGAAGCGAACCAGGGACATGCCGCTCTTGCCGAGGCCGACAACGATGCGGAAGTGGTCTGAAGCGATCAGGGACACTCGTTTCTACCTCAGTTTCAGGGTGGCAAGGCCGACCAGGACCAGAATCACGGTGATAATCCAGAAACGGACAATCACACGCGGCTCAGGCCAGCCCTTGAGTTCAAAGTGGTGGTGAATCGGCGCCATGCGGAACACGCGGCGCCCGGTCAACTTGAAGGACGCCACCTGGATGACCACCGACAGGGTTTCCATCACGAACACGCCGCCCATGATGAACAACACGATTTCCTGGCGAACGATCACCGCGATGGTGCCCAGGGCCGCGCCCAGCGCCAGTGCGCCGACGTCGCCCATGAAGACTTGTGCGGGGTAGGTGTTGAACCACAGGAACCCCAGGCCGGCACCGATCAAGGCGCCGCAGAACACGATCAGCTCACCCGCGCCCGGTACGTAGGGGATCAGCAGGTACTCAGCGAACTTCACGTTACCCGACAGGTAGCAGAAGATACCCAGGGCGCCGCCTACCATTACCGTAGGCATGATCGCCAGGCCGTCGAGGCCGTCGGTCAGGTTCACCGCGTTGCTGGAGCCGACGATCACGAAGTAGGTCAGCACCACGAAGCCGATGCCCAACGGGATGCTGGCGTCCTTGAGCATCGGGATGATCAAGGTGGTTTCCACCGCGCTTGGCGCCGTGGTGTAGAGGAAGATCGCGGCGGCCAGGCCGAACACCGACTGCCAGAAATACTTCCAGCGGCTTGGCAGCCCCTTGGAGTTTTTCTCGATCACCTTGCGGTAGTCATCGACCCAGCCGATGGCGCCGAACAGCAGGGTCACCAGCAGCACCACCCACACGTAGCGGTTGTGCAGGTCGGCCCACAGCAAGGTGCTGATACCGATGGACGACAGGATCAGCGCACCGCCCATGGTCGGGGTGCCGGACTTGGACAGGTGCGACTGCGGGCCGTCATTACGAACCGATTGACCAATTTGCAGGTTCTGCAGGGTGCGGATCATCCACGGCCCTAAAAACAGCGACAAAGACAGCGCGGTCAGCACACCCAGGATCCCGCGCAGGGTCAGGTACTGAAAGACCGCGAAGCCTTTGTGGAACTGTTGCAGATACTCAGCCAGCAGCAGCAGCATTAATGTTTCTCCGTACTTGAGCCACACAAGGCCGCGACGACGTTTTCCATCACCGCGCTGCGCGATCCCTTGATCAAAATGGTTGTGTGTTTGTCTTGTTCTGCCACGCCCAGCGCCTGGATCAACTCGGCCTGGGTGGCGAAATGGCGCGCACCGGGGCCGAAGGCAGCCACGGCATGGGCCATGTTCGGGCCGACGGCGTAGAGGGCGTCGACTTTGCCTGCGGCATACGCGCCGACTTCGCGATGACCTTGTTCGGCCCAGTCGCCCAACTCGCCGATATCGCCCAACACCAGCACCTTGCGCCCATCGAAGCCTTTGAGCAGGTCGACTGCGGCGTTGACGGACGATGGATTGGCGTTATAGGTGTCATCGATCACACGCATGCCGTTGCTCGCCAGTTGCGCAACAGTGCGGCCCTTGACCGGCTGCACCGCGCCCAGGCCCGTAGCGATACCGAACAGCGACACGCCCAAGGCGCCAGCCGCAGCCGCAGCGGCCAGGGCATTGGCGACGTTATGGTTGCCGAGCAAATTCAGTTGCACGTGCTCGCTACCTTGCGGGGTATGCAACGTGAACGACGGGCAGCCACGAGCATCGACGGTGATGTCGGAGGCATGGAAATCAGCCGCGGCGTTAAGCACGGCAAACGTCAGGACCTTGCGACCGGCGGCGCGTACACGCCAGGTCTCGAAGGCCTTGTCGTCCAGGTTCAAGACTGCAGTGCCCGATGCAGCGAGGCCCTCAAGGATCTCGCCCTTGGCCTCGACGATTTTTTCCGGGCCGCCGAACTCGCCGACGTGGGCCGTACCGGCGTTATTGATAATGGCGACGTGGGGCTTGGTCAGCGCCACGGTGTAGGCGATTTCGCCGATGCGCGATGCACCCAGCTCGATCACTGCCGCCGTGTGTTCCGGGGCGAGTTCGAGCAGGGTCAGCGGAGCGCCGAAATCATTGTTCAGGTTGCCACGGGTGGCCAGCACGGGGCCGCGCGTACGCAGGATACCGGCAAGCAGTTCCTTGACCGTGGTCTTGCCGCTGGAGCCGGTGATGGCGGCAACGGGCTTGTCGAAGGCGGCGCGGTTGAGCGCCCCCAATTGACCGAGGGCCAGACGGGTATCGGCGACCAGCAGTTGCGGCAAGATGGAATCAGCCACTTCGCGCTGCACCAAGGCACCTGCGGCGCCTTTGGCGGCGACTTCGTTCAGGTAGTCGTGACCGTCGAAACGCGGACCGGCCAGGGCGACAAACAGTTGCCCCGGCTGGATCGCGCGGCTGTCGATGCTCACACCGCTGAAGCTGCAATCGCTCGACAGTACGCGGCCCGACAGGGCCTGGGTCAGTTCGCTGAACGTCATCGCCTTAAGCATGGGCAACCTCCCAGGCGGTCAAGGCATGATCGGCCTCGACCAGATCGGAGAAGGCATGACGCTCGCCGTTGATTTCCTGGTAATCCTCGTGGCCCTTACCGGCCAGCACAACCACATCGTCAGCGCTGGCGCTGGCGATCAACTGGGCGATTGCCGCGCCGCGACCGGCGACGAAAGTGGCCTTGGATGCGTCTTTGAAGCCGGTGCGAATGTCATCGAAAATCCGGCTTGGGTCTTCGCTGCGCGGGTTGTCGTCGGTGACGAGCACACCATCGGCCAGGCGTTCGACGATCTCGGCCATCAACGGCCGCTTGCCGCGATCACGATCACCGCCACAGCCGAACAGGCAGAGCAACTTGCCCTTGGCGTGAGGGCGCAGGGCTTCGAGGACTTTTTCCAACGCATCCGGGGTATGGGCGTAGTCAACCACCACCAGCGGCTGCGTACCGCCACCCAGGCGCTGCATGCGACCGGCCGGGCCTTCGAGCTTCGGCAGCACCTTGAGAATCTCGTCCAGTGCGTAATCCAGGCCGAGCAGCGCGCCGATGGCGGCAAGTACATTACTCAGGTTGAAACGCCCGAGCAGGCTGCTGCGCAAGTGGTGCTCGCCCTGAGGCGTGACCAGTGTCGCGCGCACGCCTTCGTCATTGAAGTGGGCTTCGCGGCAATACAGGTACGCGCCGGCGTCTTCCAGGCTGTAGGTGATCAGGCGCGCTTCGCTGTCTTGGGCCGCCAGTTGGCGACCAAAAGCGTCGTCCAGGTTGATCACCCGGCACTTGAGGTCATTCCAGGCAAACAGCTTGGCCTTGGCGGCGGCGTACGCCTCCATGGTGCCGTGATAATCCAGGTGATCGCGGGACAGGTTGGTCATCACTGCCACATCAAAGGCCAGGGCGGTGACGCGGCCCTGGTCCAGACCGTGGGACGACACTTCCATGGCAATCGCCTTGGCACCGGCCTTTTTCAGGTCGGCCAGGGTCGCTTGCACGGCGATGGGGTTCGGCGTGGTGTGCAGGCCGCTTTGCAGCGCGCCATAAAAACCGGTGCCCAGGGTGCCGACGATGCCGCAGTGCTGGCCCAGCAGGTCAAGGGCCTGGGCGACCAATTGGGTCACGCTGGTCTTGCCGTTGGTGCCCGTCACGCCCACCAGATTGAGGTGGCGGCTCGGGTCGCCGTAAAAACGCCCGGCAATATCGGACAGTTGCTTGGCCAGCCCCTTGACCGGGATCAGCGGCACGTCGGTGATCGGCAGCACCGTGGCGCCTTCGACTTCATAGGCCACGGCAGCCGCGCCGCGCTGCAGCGCGTCGGCGATGTGCGCACGGCCATCGTACTTGCCGCCCGGTACCGCCAGGAACAGGTCGCCAGCGCGCACGTTACGGCTGTCCAGGGTCAACTCGCGAATCAGCAGATCGCGGCCGGCGTGGGCAAAAATCTTGTTCAGGCTAAGAGACATCAGCCGCGCCCTCCATTGGCTTTTACTGCAGCGGCCGGTGGTCCGGCATTCGCTTGTTGGGTCGGCGGCAGGTTATCCGGGGTGATGTTCATCAGGCGCAGGGTGCCGGACATCACTTTGCTGAACACCGGCGCCGATACCAGGCCACCGAAGTAACCGGCTTTGCTCGGCTCATCGATTACAACGACGATGGCGTAGCGCGGATCGCTCATCGGGCCGAAGCCGGCGAACAGCGAGCGGTAGGAGTTTTCGGCATAGCCCTTGGTGCCCACCGACGTCTTACGCGCGGTACCGGACTTACCCGCCACGTGATACGCCGGCACCTGGGCACGGAATACGCCGCGCGGTGCTTCGATCACTTGTTGCAGCATGCCCTGCATGGTCTTGGCGACGTTTTCCGGGATCACCTGGGTGGCTTTCGGCGCTTCGTCGACGTGGATCAGGCTCAGCGGCACCATGCGCCCGTTATTGGCCAGCACGGAGAAGGCATGGGCCAGCTGGATGGCGGTCACCGACAGGCCGTAGCCGTAGGAAAGCGTGGCGGTCTCGGCCTTCTTCCAGTCGCGGTAGTTGGGCAGGTTGCCGACGCGCTCACCCGGGAAATCCAGGCCGGTGGGTTGCCCCAGGCCGATCTTCTGCGCCAGGTGGTAGATGGTTTCACCACCGATATCGAAGGCGACCTTACTCATGCCCACGTTACTGGAGTTGATCAGGATACCTGTCAAATCCAGCACAGGGCCTTCAGTACGGGACACGTCGCGAATGGTGTATTTACCCAGCTGCAAGGTACCCGGATACACCTCGACCTTGTCGCTGGGCTTCCAGCGTCCGGTTTCCAGGGCGGCACTCATGGAGATGGCTTTCATGGTCGAGCCCGGCTCGAACACGTCGATCATCGCGCGGTTGCGCATCATCGCCGGTTGCAGGTTGCGTCGGTTGTTCGGGTTGTAGGTCGGTTGGTTGACCATGGCGAGGATCTCGCCGGTCTTCACGTCCATGATCACCAGGCTGCCGGCCTTGGCGCCGTTCTCGATGATCGCGTTACGCAGCTCACGGTTGGCCAAATATTGCAGGCGCAGGTCAATCGACAACGCCAAGGGCTTTCCGGCCTTGGCGTTTTTAGTGACTTGGACATCCTTGATCAACCTGCCGCGCCGATCCTTGATGACCTGTCGTTTTCCCGGTACCCCGGCCAGCCATTCATCGTAGGCGAGTTCCACACCTTCACGACCATGATCGTCAATGTCGGTAAAGCCGACCATATGGGCAGTGGTTTCACCGGCCGGGTAGAAACGACGGAACTCCTCGATGCCGTAGACACCGGGGACTTTAAGGTCGAGCACCTGCTGGCCTTGTTCGGGGGTAAGGCCGCGAACGAGGTAGATAAATTCTTTATTTGCCTGGGCCTCGAGGCGCTCAGCCAAGGCTTTCGGATCCTGGCCCAGGGCGGCAGCCAGCTGCGGCCACTTGTCCTTGGCAACCTGCAATTCCTTGGCGTTGGCCCACAGGGTGGTCACCGGCGTACTCACCGCCAACGGCTCGCCGTTACGGTCGGTAATCAGGCCACGGTGCGCAGGGATCTGGATGTGACGCAGGCTACGGGCATCGCCCTGGCCGATCAGGAAGTCACGGTCGACCACTTGCAGGTCGATGATCCGCCAGGCAATCGCCCCCACCATCAATGCCAGCAAGCCGAGCATCAGGCGGAAGCGCCATGGGTAGAGTGCGCCTTCGAGTTTCATCATGGCGCCACCATGCGCACTTCGGCCGCACCCGGGATGTGCATTTTCAGCTGTTCGGTGGCCAGCACTTCGATACGGCTATGGGCCGTCCAGGTGCTTTGCTCGAGGATCAACCGGCCCCACTCCGCCTGCGCCTTGTCACGCACGCTCAATTCCCCATAGAGGGTATTGAGCAGTTGGCGGTTGTAATGGGCGCTGTAGGACACCGCAATTGCGGACACCAGCACGCCGACAAACAGCAGCAACATAAAGAAACTGCCGCCCGGGAGGGGCTTGGCGAAAAGCTTGCTCACCGCAGCTTCTCCGCGACGCGCATGACGGCGCTACGGGAACGTGGGTTGGCCTTGAGTTCGGCTTCGGAAGCGAACTGCGCTTTGCCATGGATTTTGATTTTCGGCACAAAGGCCTCGAAACGTACCGGCAGGTTGCGCGGCAGGTTGTCGGACTCGCCCTTGACCAGGCGGCGCATGAACAGCTTGACGATACGGTCTTCCAGGGAATGGAAGCTGATCACCACCAGGCGACCGCCCACTTCCAGCGCCTCGAGGGCGGCCTCGAGGCCAGCCTCCAGGTCGCCTAATTCGTTGTTGACGTGGATACGCAGGCCCTGGAACGCGCGGGTCGCCGGGTTCTTGCCCTTTTCCCACGCGGGGTTGGCGACTTTCAGCACTTCGGCCAGGTCGGCGGTGCGCTCGAACGGCTGGATTTCGCGACGTTCCACCACGGCACGGGCCATGCGGCCGGCGAAGCGCTCTTCACCGTATTCCTTGAACACACGGGCGATTTCTTCCACCGGCGCAGTGGCAATGAACTGCGCGGCACTGACGCCACGGGTAGGGTCCATGCGCATGTCGAGGGGGCCGTCGTTCATGAAGCTGAAGCCGCGCTCCGGGTCATCGAGCTGCGGCGAAGACACGCCCAGGTCGAGCAAAACCCCGGCCACCTTGCCCGCCATGCCGCGCTCGGCGACTTCGGCACCGAGCTCGGCAAAGCTGCGCTGCACAACGACAAAGCGGCCGTCTTCGGCCGCTAGCGCTTGCCCGGTGGCAATCGCTTGGGGGTCTTTGTCGAACCCGAGGAGTTTGCCGTCGGGCCCGAGCTGGCTGAGGATCAACCGGCTATGCCCGCCCCTGCCAAAGGTACCGTCCAGATAGCAGCCATCCGCGCGTACGGCGAGAGCCTCAACGGCTTCGTCAAGCAGTACGGTGATGTGGTTAAAGCCGCTATCAATAGTCACAGGATCAAATCACGCAGTTCATCAGGCATGGCGCCCGGTTGTTGAATAGCAGCCAGGTCAGCTGCAGAAACAGCATCCCAGGCATCTTCGTCCCACAATTGGAACTTGTTCAGTTGGCCGACCAGCATCGCGCGCTTATCCAGCTTGGCGTACTCGCGCAAGCGCGGGGGCACCAGGAAACGACCACTGCCATCGAGTTCGAGGTCGACGGCATTACCAATCAGCAAACGCTGCAGACGGCGGTTTTCTTCACGCAATGAAGGCAAGGCACGCAACTTGGTCTCAATCAACTCCCACTCATCGAGGGGGTAAACACATAAACAAGGGTCAACGGCATCGATTGTGATGATCAACTGTCCGGAACTTCGCGAAATCAGCTCGTCACGATACCGGCTCGGCATGGCGAGACGGCCTTTTGCATCGAGACTGATAGCGTTAGCTCCGCGAAACACAGATGCGTTTCTCCAAATTTTAGCGTTTTACGTTCAAAAAACCCACTTTGTGCCACTTTCCGCCACTTGCGCACACTATAGGAATGCGCCCACCACACCGTCAAGGCGCGGATTCAAGGAAAAGCCTTACAGATCGGAGATTTAGGAGCGTAAAAGGAGGAGAAACCAGAGTTCGGCGGTGTTTTTGGCTCGACAAGCACAAATAGCTCAAAGAGCTACAGACCAAAGTTAAAGTGATTTATTAAGAGTAAGATTTTTTTGGTATTACGAAGATGCATCTGCCAATGATTTGGCAGGGAGGGATTCTTGCGTTACTACCGGTTTTCTGTCCGAGATTCGGACAGAAGGAAAAAGGTGGAGAGTCGATCTGTAAGCCGGGTTCTGTCTTGAACAGTCATTCGTCTACGATGGCCATCACTGGACATCTTTAGCAACCTACCCGGTCCCAGCGCGGGCCACGCCTTGGGACCCTA
>Ga0207696_1000208_pt1 | contig 89170 bp, 76 predicted proteins | sample KBSS54metaG_FD_184403 | JGI IMG/M metagenome (GOLD analysis project Ga0207696, IMG submission 184403) | Switchgrass rhizosphere microbial communities from Kellogg Biological Station, Michigan, USA - KBS S5-4 metaG (SPAdes) (version 2) | ecosystem: Host-associated > Plants > Roots > Rhizosphere >... | reverse complement strand
TGTCATAAAGATCAAAAGCTTCCCCGCTTGGCACCGTATCAAGGCCGCCAGGTGCCTGCCTGGGGATCTTCATGCCTCATGACATCGAGCGCCGCCCGCGCGGCGCTTCGCGAGCAAGCTCTGCTCCAACGTTTGTTTCGGGCCAGTTATGTCTGTGAGATTACCTCGACCGCTTTGTTTGTTCGCTGCAAATCTGTAGCGGAGCAATAAGGCGCGCGGGCGGCGCTCGGTCTTGAGAACGCCGGAAAGCCCAGAGCCCTACACCTCCTAACCCGCACCCAACCGCGGAAGCCGTCGCACCACACCAGGCACACGCACCACCATCAACAAAACCCCTACCCCCGCATACACCGACCACTCCTTCAAATCCGCCCGCACCACCCAGAGGAAATGCAGCAACCCCAACCCCAAAACCATATAAGCAAGCCGATGCAGCAGCTTCCATCGCCGCCCTAACCGCCGTTGGCTGTAACGATTGGAGGTCACTGCCATTACCAGCAAACAGAGCAGCCCCAACGCCCCCACGATAATGTAAGGCCGTTTGCGCAATTCCACGCCCAACTGCCCCCAGTCCAGCCCCAGGACAAAGAACAGGTACGCCGCCAGGTGCATCAGCGCATAAGCAAAGCACCACAACCCCAACTGCCGCCGCACCGCTATCCAACCCGGCCAGCCGGTAAGCCGCTGCAACGGCGTCATGCACAAAGTCACCATCAACAGCACCAAGGTGCCCAAGCCCAGCCGGTCAACCAGCACCTTGCCCGGGTCAGGCCCCAGCGCAAAGATCCAGGCCTGGTACACCCACCAGAATGGCCAGGCACCCGCCGCCAGAAACACCAACAACCGCCACCACAGAAAACGCATCAATAGTTCTTCCGCAAATCCATACCCGTATAAAGAGAAGCCACCTCCTCCTCATAGCCATTGAACATCTGAGTATCGCGCACGTTCGGGCTGAACAGCCCGCTGGGCAAGCGCCGCTCGCGGGCCTGGGTCCAGCGCGGGTGGTCGACCTTGGGATTGACGTTGGCAAAGAAGCCGTACTCGTCCGGTGCGATGTTCTGCCAGGTCGTCGTGGGCTGCTCGCTGACCAGGCTGATGCGCACGATGGACTTGACGCCCTTGAAGCCATACTTCCACGGCACCACCAACCGCAGCGGCGCGCCATTCTGGTTGGGCAGCTCGCGCCCGTACATGCCTACGGCAAGAATGGTCAGCGGATGCATGGCTTCATCCAGACGCAAGCCTTCTACATAGGGCCACTGGATAAGGGCGAAGTCCGACCGCTGGCCCGGCATCACCGCCGGGTCGTTCAGGGTCTCGAAACGGATGTACCTGGCTTTGCTGGTCGGCTCGACCTGCTTGAGCAGGTCCGCCAGTGGGAAGCCCAGCCAGGGAATGACCATGGACCACGCCTCCACGCAACGCATCCGGTAGATGCGCTCCTGCAGCTGGTAAGGCTGCATGAAGTCTTCCAGGGCATATCGCCCCGGCTTGGCCACCTCGCCATCAATCACTACGCTCCACGGCTCGGTCTTCAGCGCACCAGCATTCGCCGCAGGGTCACCCTTGTCGGTACCGAACTCGTAGTAATTGTTGTAGTGGGTAGCATCCTTGAAGGGGGTGATGGCCTCCCCTTTCACCGTTACCGCCTGCCATTGGGTATTCGGCAGCTTCTTGGCGAACCACGTGGGCGCCTTCCCAGGGTCGACGTCCGCATACAAGGAAGGGTCGGCCGCAGCCAGGCGCGGCAGTCCCGTGGCAGCCAGGGCCAGCATGGAACCACCCAAGAGGGTGCGGCGCGAGAGGTAGGAAGCGTGAGGGGTGACCTCGGACTCTTTGGAGTCCGAGGCCTTGGCAAGCTTGATCAGCATAAGCACTCCACGGTCTGGCTATCACAGCATCAGACCGCAGAGTATGAGCTTATTCGGCAGTCTTGTGCCGGCTCTTGCGCAACAGGTACTGCACAGGACCGGAGGCCGCGTAGCAGAGGAAAATCAACAGCAGGATACGCGGCGGGTCACTGAAGACCACGGCGAACACCAGTACCACGGCCAGGATGGCCACGAACGGCACACGGCCCTTGAGGTCCAGCTCCTTGAAGCTGTTGTACTTGATGTTGCTGACCATCAGCATGCCCGCGGCCGCGACCAGCAGCGCCACCAGGAACGACAGCTTGGAACCCTGGATGCCGTAGTCGCTGAATGCCCACACGGTACCCGCCACCACGCCGGCAGCCGCCGGGCTGGCCAGGCCGATGAAGTAGCGCTTGTCAGCCTTGCCGACCTGGGTATTGAAGCGGGCCAGGCGCAAGGCGGCGCCCGCTACATAAATGAAGGCGACCATCCAGCCGACCTTGCCCATGTCACCCAGCGCCCAGCCGAAGGCCAGCAGCGCCGGCGCCAGGCCGAAGGCGACCATGTCCGACAGTGAGTCGTACTCGGCGCCGAAGGCGCTCTGGGTGTTGGTCATGCGCGCCACGCGGCCGTCCAGGCCATCGAGGACCATGGCGACGAAAATGGCGATGGCAGCGTACGAGAAGTACTTGGCGGCATCGACAGAATTGCCGGCGCTCAGGGCACTTTGCGCGCTGATGGAATTGATGATCGAGTAGAACCCGGCAAACAGGTTCGCCGTGGTGAACAGGTTGGGCAGCAGATAAATGCCGCGATGCCGGACTTTACGCCCTTCTGCGTCATGCCCTTCTTCGACATGCTCATCGATCGGCAGCAGGCTTTCGGCGTCAGAGGCCGTGTGCGGCTCTTCGGGACGTTCGCTCATGGACAGTACCTTGCAACGGTGTGGAAAGTTTCGACAGACGTCTGCGACGAGGGTTCGTCGGCAAACGTTGCAGCTTTATACCAGAACCTGACCACCATAACGAAAAAACGCGGCCGAAGCCGCGTTTTCATCGCTACAAGGCTTGTATCAGTTCTTGGCCTTGTCGACGATCTTGTTCGCTGCGATCCACGGCATCATCGAGCGCAGTTGCTCGCCGATGACTTCGATACCGTGAGCGGCGTTGTTGCGACGCTTGGCGGTCATCGATGGGTAGCCAGTGGCACCTTCGCTGATGAACATCTTGGCGTATTCGCCGTCCTGGATGCGCTTCAGAGCGTTGCGCATGGCCTGACGGGATTCGGCGTTGATGACTTCAGGGCCGGTCACGTACTCGCCGTATTCGGCGTTGTTGGAGATCGAGTAGTTCATGTTGGCGATACCGCCTTCGTACATGAGGTCAACGATCAGCTTCAGTTCGTGCAGGCACTCGAAGTAGGCCATTTCCGGCGCGTAGCCAGCTTCGACCAAGGTTTCGAAACCGGCTTTCACCAGCTCGACGGTACCGCCGCACAGTACGGCCTGTTCACCGAACAGGTCGGTTTCGGTCTCGTCCTTGAAGGTGGTTTCGATGATGCCGGTACGGCCGCCGCCAACGCCCGAAGCGTACGACAGGGCGACGTTCTTGGCGTTGCCCGAAGCGTCCTGGTAGATAGCGATCAGGTCAGGGATACCGCCGCCTTTGACGAACTCGGAACGCACGGTGTGGCCCGGGGCTTTCGGCGCGATCATGATCACGTCCAGGTCAGCGCGTGGCACGACCTGGTTGTAGTGGATGGCGAAGCCGTGGGAGAAGGCCAGGGTGGCGCCTTTCTTGATGTTCGGCTCGATTTCGTTCTTGTACAGCTGGGATTGGAACTCGTCCGGGGTCAGGATCATGACCAGGTCGGCGCCGGCGACGGCAGTGGCCACGTCAGCGACTTTCAGACCGTGGGCTTCAGCCTTGGCAACAGTGGCCGAGCCTTTGCGCAGACCGACAGTGACGTCAACACCGGAGTCTTTCAGGTTGCACGCTTGAGCGTGGCCCTGGGAGCCGTAACCGATGATGGCAACTTTCTTGCCCTGGATGATGGACAGGTCGCAGTCTTTGTCGTAGTAAACTTTCATGAAATTACCCCTGTTATCTTGGCCGGTGGCCATACGCTAATTTGGTTGAAGGTGGCGGGGCTGCCCGCCACCTCTACTGCCTTGTTCAGATGCTCAGCACTTTGTCGCCACGTGCGATACCGGTGACCCCGCTGCGCACGGTCTCCAGGATCGAGGCGGTGCCGATGGCCTGGATGAAGCTGTCGAGCTTGTCGCTGGTGCCAGCCAGTTGCACGGTGTACACGCTGCTGGTGACGTCCACGATCTGCCCGCGGAAAATATCCGTGGTGCGCTTGATCTCGGCGCGCTGGGCACCCGTGGCCTTGACCTTGACCAGCATCAGCTCACGCTCGATGTGCGCGCTTTCCGACAGGTCGACCAGCTTGACCACTTCGATCAGCTTGTTGAGGTTCTTGGTGATCTGCTCGATCACTTCATCGTGGCCGAATGTGGTCAGCGTCAGACGCGACAGGGTCGGGTCTTCGGTAGGGGCCACGGTCAGGCTTTCGATGTTGTAGTTGCGTTGCGAGAACAACCCGACCACACGGGACAGCGCACCCGGTTCGTTTTCCAACAGCAGGGAAATAATGTGCCGCATGATTAGGTACGCTCCGTCTTGCTCAGCCACATATCGCGCATCGAACCGTCCTTGATCTGCATCGGGTAGACGTGCTCGGTGACATCGACCTGAATGTCCAGGAACACCAGACGGTCCTTCATGGCGAAGGCTTTTTCCATCATCGGCTTCAGATCTTTCAGATCGGTGATGCGCATGCCGACGTGGCCATAGGCCTCGACCAGCTTGACGAAATCAGGCAGCGATTCAACGTACGAGTGCGAGTGACGGCCACCGTAGCTCATGTCCTGCCACTGGCGGACCATGCCCAGCACGCCGTTGTTCAGCAGGATGATCTTCACCGGCAGGTCATACTGCAGGCAGGTGGACAGCTCCTGGATGTTCATCTGGATACTGCCCTCACCGGTCACACAGGCAACGTGCGCATCGGGGAAGCTCATCTGCACGCCCATGGCCGCCGGCAAGCCGAAGCCCATGGTGCCCAGGCCACCGGAGTTGATCCAGCGGTTAGGCTTGTTGAACCGGTAGTACTGGGCCGCGAACATCTGGTGCTGACCCACGTCCGAGGTCACGAAGGCGTCGCCGCCGGTGACTTCGCACAGGGTCTCGATAACGGTCTGCGGCTTGATCAGGCTGCCGTCACCCTTGTTGTAAGGGAACAGGCCTTTGTCACCACGCCATTCGTCGACCTGCTTCCACCAGCTGGCCACCGACTCCTTGTTCGGGGTTTCGCCGATTTCCTTCAGGGTGGCGACCATTTCGGTCAGCACGCTGTCGACCGGACCAACGATTGGCACGTCGGCCTTGATGGTCTTGGAGATCGATGCCGGGTCGATGTCGATGTGGATGATCTTGGCGTTCGGGCAGAACTTGGCCGCGCCGTTGATGACACGGTCATCGAAGCGCGCGCCCACGGCCAGGATCACGTCGGCGTGGTGCATCGCCAGGTTGGCGGTGTAGCTGCCGTGCATGCCCAGCATGCCGACGAACTGACGGTCCATCCCCGGGTAGGCGCCAAGGCCCATCAGGGTATTGGTGACCGGCAGGTTCAGCAGTTGCGCCAGTTCGGTCAACTGCGCCGAACCACCCCCCAGGATCACGCCACCACCGGCGTACATCACCGGACGCTTGGCGGCCAGGAGCATTTCCACGGCCTTGCGGATCTGACCGGAGTGGCCACGAACGGCCGGGCTGTAGGAGCGCAGCTTGGCCTTTTTCGGGTAGACGTATTCGAACTTCTCGGCCGGGTTGGTCATGTCTTTCGGGATGTCGACAACGACAGGCCCCGGGCGACCGGACTGCGCCAGGTAGAAAGCTTTCTTCAGGACTTCAGGGATCTCGGATGCGTGCTTGACCATGAAGCTGTGCTTCACGATCGGCCGGGAGATACCGATCATGTCGGTTTCCTGGAACGCATCGGTACCCACCAGGGTGCTGGCAACCTGGCCGGACAGCACGACCATGGGAATAGAGTCCATGTAGGCCGTGGCGATACCGGTGATGGCATTGGTCGCGCCTGGGCCGGAGGTCACCAGTACCACGCCGGCCTTGCCGGTGGCACGGGCATAGCCGTCAGCCATATGGGTCGCGGCCTGCTCGTGGCGAACCAGGATGTGTTCCACTTCCGGTTCTTTGAACAGGGCATCGTAAACATGCAGGAGAGCACCGCCAGGGTACCCGTAGATGTGCTTAACGCCTTCGTCACGCAAAAAGCGGACGACCATCTCAGCGCCAGATAAAAGCTCCACGTTGTTCACCTCTAAAACGCCAGAATACCGCTCCATGGGAACGGGTCTTAATAGGTTTACTGCCAGCAGAGCATGAGCGACGGTGGTCGCCGACTACGTCAGCACTGACTGAGCAAGTATTGGGACTTCCCCAAAGTGTTGCGGGGGTTTCCCACCCAGCGCGAGGTAACGCGTTGCGGGTGTAACAGGTCGGCGCGGGTGTGCGCCTCATGATCTGCCGAGCGGGTCTGCTTCTGGCAGTCCCTCTACAGCGGGAATACGATTGTTGTGATTCGCGGCGCTCAAGTCAAGCCATCTGTTGCAATTTAATGCGTGCTAATTTTTCAGCCAGATGCAGAAAACATTTGCTCAGAACCGCCCAAGGTAGTTTCATGATTGCGTTAATGGTCAAGGAATTAGCATGCGAGCGATCATCTTCGGCGCCCTCGCGCTGGCATTGGCAAGCCCCGCCGGGCTGGCCGCGCAGATCTACAAATGGGTGGACGAGCAAGGCGTGACGCACTTCGACGCACAGCCGCCAGCGGGCCAGAACGTGACCCAGGTGGACGCGGCCAAGCCGGTACCGGCGCCAGCGCAGGTGCCACCGAAGGCACCGAGCGTCAACCAGGGCAAGGTGGCGCAGCAGGCCGCCGACCGTCAGGTGCGACAGCAGGTGCAGGACCAGGAAGAAAAAATGGCGGCGTTCTGCGACACCAGTCGCAAGAACCTGGCGCAGTTGCAGAACAACCCGCGGGTGCGGCAGAACATGGGCGGGGAGTTGCGGCGGCTGACGGAGGAAGAGCGTCAGGCCAAGATAACCTTGACGCAGAAGCAGATCGACGAGAACTGCCAATAAACTCGGCGCGGCCTGTTTCCCGAGCTTCGCCCGCTCCTGCAGCGATCTTGCAGGACCGGGCGACGCCGGCGGGGGATCAGCCTGCTTGCGTGATCAATTCATCGAACTGATGCAGCAGCACGCGAATGCCGCGGCTTTTCTCGGCATCATTGGCGTACACCATCTCGGCCATCGCCAGGATACCCGACGCATTGGGCAGCGGCAGATCCTGCTCCAGAATCTGCTTCATGCGCGGCAGGAAGATCCATTGCAACCACTGGGAAAAGTCCAGCGTGTCGACGCTGAACGGCTCCTGGCTGGCCAACGCTTCGGCGCTGGGTGGGGTGTCGTCCCACCACCCCTGCACCCGCAGTTCACGCTCGATCAGCAGCAGATGGTCGGCGATCTGCGGAAAACGTGCGTCCATCTTCAATTCCCCGAAGCTTTCTGACGAGCCTGTGCGGCGCCGGCCGAATCACCCTGTTTCTCGCGTGCCTGGGCAATGGTAGTCCACAGGCTGGCCTGCAGGTCTGGGCGGCCGTTGGCGTAGGTCAGAGCGCGGCGGGCCAGTTGCTCGGCCTGAGGCGCGTCACCCTGGGACAGGCGCACCTGAGCCAGGCGGTAAAGCACCTGCGGCTCACGCGGGGCAATGCGCTGGGCACGCTCCAGGCTCGACGAGGCACCGTTGAGGTCGCCGCCGCCCTGTTGTTGCTGGGCGGTGGTCAGCAAGGCCAGCACCGGGCCGTCGAGCTGTTCGTCGGCCGCCAGGCCGCCACTGGTGTTGTTACTGGGGATACCGGTAGGCGCATTGCTGGTCGCCGGCATGCTGTAGTTGCTGGTGACCGGCGCGCTATTATAGGCCTGGGGCGTGATCGGGGCCGAGGTGCTCGGCCCAGGGGTAATCGGCCCGGTATTGATCGGCGCGCTCTGCGGCGCGGCGAAGGTCATGGGTGCCGAATCGCCCTGAGGCATCACGACCACACCGGAATCTTGCGACATGGCGGCCGGCGCCTGGCGCTGGACCGAGGCATAACCGCGGTTGGCCGATACTCGCTCACTGTTGGACACGGCGGTACTGGAGTCCACCACCGGGATCGACCCTTGCGGCACACTGGCGCAACCGTTGAGCAGCGCCAGCGCCGTTACAGCAGGAAACCACCACTTATTCACTTCGATTCCTCTTTGCGGAAGAAGCTGCACGTTTCAAGCGGCAAGCGGCAGGAAAAAACCGCCGCGCCCCGCCTCGACATGCCGCTTTTAGCTTGCAGCTTAAAGCTGTGTTCAATTCAGCCAGCCCTTGACCCAATCCATCACCGAATCGGCCGGTGCCTGGCTACCCCCGCAGGCCGCGCCCGCGGCAGGTTCGCTACCGCGAATATACGGCATCTGCACCGCGCCAGGGCAGTTGGCATCGGAGCCCTGGCCGGTGTGCGGGTCAATCCAGGCCTGCACCACGTTGTCCGGTACCGGGGTATCCAGCGGCAGCGGGTCGGCCTTCTTCATGAAGCTGGTCCACACCTGCAGCGCACCAGTGGCGCCGGTGAACGGTGTCTTGCCGTTATCGTCGCGGCCTATCCACACCACCGCCAGCACGTCCTGACTGAAGCCGGCGAACCAGCTGTCGCGCGAGTCGTTGCTGGTACCGGTCTTGCCGGCCAGGTTCAACGAACTGGGCAGGACGTTGTACACCGAACGCCCGGTACCTTCGCGCATCACACGCTGCATGGCGTTCTGAATCAGGTAGATGGAGCCTGGGTCGAACCGTTGCTGCACCTGGAACGGATAACGCTTGAGCGGCTGGCCGTCAGAGGTCAGCACGCTGCGGATGCCGCGCATTGGCGTATTGAAGCCACCGTTGGCGATGGTCTGGTACATGGTCGCCACCTGGATGGGCGACATGCCACCGGCGCCCAGCAGCATCGAGGGGTACGTGGGCCAATCGACGTCGACGCCCAGGCGGCCGATGGTCTTGAACACGTTGGGCACGCCCAGGTCCAGGCCCAAACGCGCCGTGGACAGGTTCAACGAGTGCGCGAGCCCTTGATACAGGAAAATGGTGCCGTTGGAGTTGCCTTCGTAGTTCTTCGGCCGCCATATTTGCCCATCAGCGCCCTTCACTTCGAACGGCTCGTCCTTCACCCAACTGGTGAGGGTGTACTGGCTGGGCTTTTCAAGCGCGGTCAGGTAGATCGACGGCTTGACCAGCGAGCCGATCGGCCGCACGGCGTCAAGGGCCCGGTTGAAACCGGCGAAGCCCGGCACACGGCTGCCCACCAGCGCCTGCACTTCCCCGCTCTCCGGGTTGGTGACGACCATGGCGGCTTCCACATCATCCACGCCCTTGCGGTTGCCCAGGCGCTTGAAGGTATCGGTGACCGATGCCTCGGCCTTCATCTGCAGGATGGGGTCGAAGCTGGTGAAGATCCGCAGGCCTTCTTCGGTCAAGTCTTCATCACGATAGTCTTCACGCAACTGACGCTTCACCAGGTCGAGGAACCCGGGGAACGAACTGTCCGCCAGGCTGCCTTGCTTGGTCACGCCCAGCGGCATCTTCTTCGCCGCATCCACTTCGGCCTGCGTTGCCACGCCCTGCTGCGCCAGCAAGTCGAGCACCAGGTTGCGGCGTTCCAGGGCGCGGTCCGGGTAGCGACGGGGGTTGTAGTAGGACGGCCCCTTGACCATGCCCACCAGCAACGCGACCTGGTGCAGCTTGAGCTCCGACAGCGGCTGGCTGAAGAAGAACTGGCTGGCCAGGCCGAAGCCGTGCACTGCACGCTGGCCGTCCTGGCCGATGAAGACCTCGTTGAGGTACGCCTCGAGAATTTCCTGCTTGCTGTAGTGAACCTCCAGCAACACCGCCATCATCGCTTCGGTGAGCTTGCGTGACAGGCTGCGCTCGTTGGTCAGGTAGAAGTTCTTCACCAACTGCTGGGTCAAGGTACTGCCGCCCTGGCGCATCTGGCCAGACGAGGTGTTGACCCAGATGGCCCGGGCGATGGACTTGGGCGACACGCCGAAGTGGTGATAGAAGTCGCGGTCCTCCACTGTTACCAGGGTGTCGAGCAAGTGCGGTGGCACCTGGTCGAGCTTGATCAGGATGCGGTCTTCAAGGTTCTTGGGGTACAGGCCACCGATCAGCAGCGGCTCCAGGCGCACCACCGGCAATTTGGCCTCGGTGGTGGAGCTGAGCTCGGCCACATAGTCGCCATTGAAACGCACCTGCACCGGCTGGGCCTTTTCCAGCCCTTCATAGAACTGGAAGCCCCGGGTATTGAGGTTCACCGCGGTGCCCTTGACCACGGCCGTGCCCGGCCCGTCCAGCACCGTGGTGCGGCGGTAGCCCAGGGCATCGAGTTCGGTAAGGAAGTCGGCCTCGCTCAGTTTCTGGCCGACGAACAGCTCCAGCGGCCGGGCATAGACCTTGGCCGGGATTGTCCAGCGCTTGCCGGAAAACTTCTCTTGCACGATGGCGTCGAGGTAAACGGCAAAGCCAGCCAGTATCACCAGGCCGACGAGGCCCAGCTTCAAGCCCCAGCCAAGCCAGGTACGAAGGCCGCCGGAGGCGCGTTTTTTAGGGGTGCGGGAGGATCGGGATCGAGTCATGGCGGCGGATTATACGCACTTTATCGTGGCTGAGCAGGCGTCCCCATCGCGCGACGACAAGCGCCCATGAAAGGTTTGCAGGGCCTGCGCCAGCGGCCATAATGCCTGCCTCGAATTCTTGACAGTTGAAGGACCGCCCGTGAGCCAAGCCCTTATCGCCGCCCTGCAGAACCCGGCCCTCTACCCGCACCCCGTGGAAGCCTTCCAGGTCATTGAAACGCACATTTCCTGGGTACTGCTCACCGGTCCCTACGTGTACAAGATCAAGAAACCGATGAACTTCGGTTTCCTGGACTTCTCCAGCCTGGCGTCGCGCGAGCACTTCTGCAACGAAGAGCTGCGCCTGAACCAGCGCCTGACCAGCGACCTGTACCTGCAGGTGCTGCCAATCACCGGCACGGCCGACGCCCCCCAGTTCGGCGGCGACGGCCCCGCCATCGAATACGCCCTGCAGGTGCGCCAGTTCCCGCAGAGCAACCTGCTGAGCACCCTGCAGGCCAACGGCGAACTGACCAGCACGCATATCGATTCCATGGCCCGGCAGATCGCCGAGTTCCACCTGAACGCGCCGATCGTCCCCGCCGCCAACGAAGCCGGTACCGCGGAAGCGGTGATGGCCCCGGTGGAGCAGAACTTCGAGCAGATCCGCCCCTTCCTCAAGGACGCCGCCGACCTGCAACAACTCGATGCCCTGCAAGGTTGGGCCCAGGCCAGCTTCGCCCGCCTCAAACCTCTGCTGCAGGAACGCAAGGCTGGCGGCTTCATCCGTGAGTGCCACGGCGACATCCACCTGGGCAACGCCACCCTGATCGATGGCGAGGTGGTGATTTTCGACTGCATCGAATTCAACGAGCCCTTCCGCTTCACCGACGTCTACGCCGACACCGCCTTCCTGGCCATGGACCTGGAAGACCGCGGGCTCAAGTGCCTGGCCCGCCGCTTCATCAGCCAGTACCTGGAACTGACCGGTGACTACCGTGGCCTGGACCTGCTGAACTTCTACAAGGCCTATCGCGCCCTGGTGCGGGCCAAGGTCGCCCTGTTCGGCCTGACCCCGGAGTCGGACGCCGTGCAGCGCGCCACCACCTTCAAGCAATATCGCAAATACGCCAACCTGGCCGAGAGCTACAGCGCCATCCCCTCGCGCTTCCTGGCCATCACCAGCGGCGTCTCGGCGGTGGGCAAGAGCCATGTGGCCATGCGCCTGGTCGAGGCCCTGGGCGCCATTCGCCTGCGTTCGGACGTGGAGCGCAAGCGCCTGTTCGGTGAACAACAGGGCGACAACCTGCTGCAAAGCGGCATCTACAGCAGCGACGCCAGCGTGGCCACTTACCAGCACCTGCACAAAGTGGCCGAGGGCGTCCTGCGCGCCGGTTTCCCGGTGGCCATCGATGCCACCTACCTCAAGCACGACCAGCGCCAGCAGGCTGCCGCCGTTGCCGAGACCACTGGCGTGCCGTTCCTGATCCTCGATTGCAACGCGCCACAGGCCGTGCTCGAAGCGTGGCTGCAACAGCGCCAGGCTGAAAACAACGACCCGTCCGACGCCACCCTGGAAGTGGTCAAGGCCCAGCAAGCCAGCCGCGAACCGCTGACCACCGAAGAACTGGTGCTCAGCAAACGCGTGGAAACCAATGAGAGCGGCAGCCTGGACAAACTGGTGGAGCAGATCCGCCAGCGCCTGCCGGGGCTGTAAGCTTTCCTGGCTCCCGTGGGGCTGGCTCCGGTGAGCTGGGTCCTGTGGGCAGGGCGCGCTTGCCCCAGGTATTTGTTGCAGCCGTGAAGCAGTCGACAATAACGGCCTTCGAATAGTGGCACTATAATGGCGTCAATAATTCCAACAGGAAAGTCGCCATGAGCCAGCCCAAGCAGCTCGACTCCCACCTCTACGCCCTCGTGCACCACGAAAACGTTCGCGGCTTCAACCAGGAACGCCCTGCCGGCACCCGGGTGGACTTTCGTGGCGGTGACTTTCGCGGGCTGGACCTGCGCGAACTCGATGCGCGCGATATCGACTTTACCGACGCCTATTTTCGCACCGCCGACTTGCGCGGCCTCGACCTGCGCGACACCTGCATGGAAGGCGCCAGCCTGGCCAACGCGCAGATTTCGGGCGCGTACTTCCCAGTTGAATTGACCGCCGACGAGATCCTGATGTCGGTGAATTTCGGCACCCGCCTGCGCTACCGCACACGCTGAAGCATTTCAGTCTGTCGTCCGGCGCAGCCTGCGCCGGCCTCCGGCTGCCCGCAACCTGCTGATTACTGCAGGAAAGCACGTCCTGAGCGCATTTCCAAAGTGCCGCTACACTCCCTCATCAGAGCGGCCAGCAAATGAGCCTCGACCCAGTTCAGCCGTCGCAAGGAGGCTTGATGAACGATGAACTTCAACATTTGAAAAACCTGGGCAAGACCTCCGCGCAGTGGCTGCATGCCGTGGGCATCCACAGCGCTTCGGACTTGCGCCGCCTGGGCGCGGTCGACGCCTACCGAGCAGTCAAGACCCGCGGGTTCCGCGCCTCCAAGGTGCTGCTGTACGCCATCGAAGGCGCCCTGCTGGACGTACACTGGAATGACATTCCCCCCGAGCGCAAAGAGGCTTTGAATCAGCAACTCGACGCGATATCGTCTCGTCGTAAAAACTGACCGCGCCCGCGGGTCAGGCCCGACGGTCGAGGGAGTCGCACATGTATCTATTTGGAGAGCAGCCGGCCTACGCCGATGCCTGGGTCAACCGCCTGCAGGGCATCGGCCCGCAGTTGTTGCTGGGCGTGGCACCAGAAGGGCCGGCCCTGGAGCTGGAGGCGGGCGCCGACCTGTCGACCCTGCTCAACGACACCCACCTTTACCTGATCGACAGCGGCTTGGTGCAAGCGCGCATCAACCAGCGCCCCTTGTTTTACCTGCAGGACGGCGACCTGCTGGGCCTCTATCAGAACCGCGACGACCTGGCCTGCCACTACAGCAGCGACGGCGCCCTGCGGGTGGTGCCCTACACGCGTACCGAAGTACTGGCCCACATCAACGCCACCCCGAGCACCCAGGAACTGCTGATCGAGTACCTGACCGGCCAGACCACCCTGCTGTGCGATGCCATTACCCGGCTCAAGCAACCCGAATACCGCGCCAACAATGGTTTCAAGCATGTGGCAGCCGGCGAGGTACTGATCAACCAGGGTGACGACGCCGACCATGTGTTCGTGATCATCGAGGGCCGCGCCGAAGCATTCGTGGACGGCCACAAAGTGGGGGACGTGCCCAAGGATGAGATCTTCGGCGCCATGGCCGTGTTCACCCATGAGAAACGCAGCGCCACGGTCATCGCCAGCGAACCGTGCACGCTGATGATCATTCCCCGCGAGCAGTTCCTCAGTCTGACCCAGACCAACCCGCGCATTGCCCACAGCCTGATCGAGAGCATGGCCCGTAGGATCGAGGCCCTGAACCGCCAGGTGACGGGGCTGATGAGCGGGCAATGAAAATAAATGCAGTCTGCTGTTGACTTCGAAATGAGAATTGTTATGATTATCACATCTGGTCGCGAGGCCAGTGATGATTTGAAAGGCCTTGGTTCGGACTCTCAGATTATCTCCTCATCAGGCTAATCACGGTTATTGACCCGGCTTTTTGCCGGGTCTTTTTTTGCCCGTAATTCGGCCTCCGCCCTTCAGGAGCGGGCCCGTTCAGCGCGCGATGATCAGCGGGTGCCCACGCTCCGGATGCGGCTGCACCAGCACGTCCAGGCCGAAAACCGCTTTCACCCCTTCAGGCTGCAACACCCGCTGGGGTGTATCCAAGGCATAGGGCCGTCCGTTCTGCAACAGCAGGATCCGGTCGCAATACCGCGCCGCCAGGTTCAGGTCATGCAGAATCACCAGTACGGCCGCCCCCCGGTCGGCAAAATCGCGCACCGCCTGCAGGGTGGTGTGCTGGTGCAACGGGTCAAGGGCCGAAGTAGGCTCATCCAGCAACAGGGTGACACCCCCGTCCCCCGGCCACAATTGCGCCAATACCCGCGCCAGGTGCACCCGTTGCCGTTCGCCGCCCGACAGCGCCAGGTAACTGCGATCACGCAAGTGGGCGGCATCCGCGGCCTGAAGGGCAGCGGTGATGATTTCGGCATCGCGCACCAGGCCGCTGCCATGGGGCAGCCGGCCCATGCCCACCACGTCCTCCACGCGAAAGGCAAAGCCCAGGGTCGAGACCTGGGGCAATACCGCCAGGCGCCGCGCGCGTTCGGGCCCGGACCATTGTGCCAGGGGCCGCTCATGCAGAAAGACGTCTCCTTCGGCGGCCGTCAACTCGCCACACAATGCGCCCAGCAAGGTGCTTTTACCCGCACCGTTGGGCCCCAGCACGCCCAGCACCTCGCCCGCCTGCAACGCCAGGCTCACGCCACTGAGCACAGTCTCGCGCCCGCGTACCACTTGCAGGTTATCCACACGCAACATCAGGGGCGCCCCCGCACCAACAGATAAAGAAAGAACGGCGCCCCCAGGAACGCCGTGACAATGCCGATGGGCAGTTCCGCCGGCGCCAGCGCCATGCGCGCGATCAGGTCGGCGAACAGCACCAGGCTGGCCCCGGCCAGCAGCGATGCGGGCAGCAGCACGCGATGGTCGGGCCCCGCGACCTGGCGCACCAGGTGCGGTACCACCAGGCCGACGAAACCGATCAGCCCTGCCGCTGCGACGGCGGCGCCCACGCCCAGGGCCGTGCACAGCACCAGTTCGCGCTTGAGCCGTTCCACTTCGATGCCCAGGTGGCGCGCCTCCGATTCCCCCAGCAGCAAGGCATTCAGCGCCTGAGCCCTGCGCGGCAGCCACAGCGCCACACCCAGGGCGATCAGCAACAGCGGCCACAAACGCTGGTAACTGGCACCGTTGAGGCTGCCCAGGTTCCAGAACGTCAGAGTGCGCAGGGTAGCGTCGTCGGCCAAGTAGGTGAACAAGCCCACCGCCGAACTGGCCAATGCGGTCAGCGCCACGCCGGCCAGCAGCATCACGGCCACGCTGGTCTGGCCGTCCTTGCGCCCCAGCCGGTACACCAGCGCCGTCACTGCCAGGCCGCCCAGAAACGCACAAGCCGACAGCAGGTATGGTTCAAGGAACGACGGCAAGCCGCCCAGGGCACTGCCGCAGACGATGGCGACAGCAGCGCCCAATGCCGCGCCACTGGAAACGCCCACCAGCCCCGGGTCTGCCAGCGGATTGCGAAACAGCCCCTGCATGGCCACGCCGGCCAGTGCCAGCACGGCGCCTACCGCCAGGCCCAGCAAGGTGCGGGGCAGGCGGATCTGCCCCAGGATCATTTCCGCCTGTTCCAGCCCCTGACCGCTCAATGGCAACCCGGCCAGGTGCAACCCGGCCCGCAAGGTGTCGAGCAACGGCAGGCTGACCGGCCCCAAGGCCAGCGAAAGCCAGGTGGCCAACAGGCACAGCCCGCCCAGGCCAATGAATAGTATCCTCGGCGCCAGCATCGGCCTCATTGGACGGGCTTGGCGTCAGGGTAGAACGCCTGGGACAGGCTGCCGAGGCTCGCGGGCAAGCGCGGGCCCAGGCCACCGACCAGCAACGTGGGGTCAACCTGCACGATGCGCTTGTCCTTCACCGCACGGGTATTGGCCAGGGCCGGGTTGTCCTTGAGCAGCGCGGCGATGGCCGCATTGCCGCTCAGGGTACGGTCTGCGAACACGATGACCTGCGGGTCCAGCGCCGCCAGCACCTCGGTGGAGAAGTTCTTGTAGCCCGGCTGTGTAGCCAGGTTGTGCCCGCCGGCCTGGGTGATCATCCAGTCGGCCACCGTACCCGGGCCGCCCACCAGCGGCTTCGCGCCCATGTGCCCCAGCATCAGGATCACGCCAGGCGCAGGGTGTTGCGCTTCAGCCTGGCGTACCCAGGCCTGGTGGCGGGCCAACTGCTGGCGGTAGTCATCGAACAACTGGCCGGCGTGGGCTTCATCCCCCAGCAGGCGACCCAGGTGCAGCAGGTTGGCCTGCAATGTGGGAAGCTCCGGCTTGCTATCGAACATCTCCACACCCACGCCGGCGGCACGAATCTGTTGCAGGACCGGCGGCGGCCCCATTTCCTCGGTGCCAATCAGAATGTCCGGGCGCGGTGCCAGGCTCAGGATGCCTTCTGCCGACAAGGCGCGCTGGTAGCCAATGCTATGGAGCGCCTTGACGCTGTCCGGGTGTTGGCTGGTGGTGTCCACGCCCACCAGCTTGCCCTCCCCACCCATGGCCACCACCCACTCGGTCAAGGCACCGCCGGCGCTTACCCAGTGTTGCGGCAGGGTCTCGACGGCAAGCGCCCAGGGGTGGAACAGCATTGCCGCGGTGAAACCGATGACCCTGGCGCTCAAGCGCATCACTCTATCCTCATTGCAATGACTGACAATGGTTGCAGCGCCAGGCGTAATCCCGTTGAATGCCCGCCCGAACGGCAACCCATCGTTTCATTTGATAATTATTTGCATTTGAGCGTCAAGCCGGCCCTTGTATCATCAGGTAAAACAATAGAGGTCTACATGCACTGGCTGTGTGAAAGCGGCGCTTTGGGCGAAGCGCAAAGCCGTGGTTTCGAATGCGAAGGCATCAAGCTGTTCGTGGTGCGCCGCGAAGGGCGGGTGTACGCCTACCGTAACCGCTGCCCGCACCGGGGAACGGCCTTGCAGTGGGAGGCTGACGTGTTTCTGGACGAGAGCGCCAGCATGATCCGCTGCGCCAGCCATGGGGCACTGTTTCTGATGGACAGCGGCGAATGCGTGGCGGGCCCCTGCGAGGGCAAGGAACTGGAGAACTTCGATTGCCGCGAGGATGAGCGCGGGATTTGGGTCCAGGTATGACGCTCCCCCCCGCGTAGCAGCGCTCGCAAGGCTGCGTCGGGCTTCACGCGGTGCATCAGCACCCGCGCAGCGCCTGGGACGCAGCCCTGCAGGCCAGCCCGTTACAGGATGACTGACAATGGCCGGTCGATGTAAACCCGCTGGCTGTCCAGGTGCACCCCGTAGGCGATCACCTCGACGCCCGCCTGCGCCGCCACCTTCAGCGCCTCTGCGTAGCCGCTGTCGATCTCATGGGCAGGCCGTACCGCCTCGATGCCGGTCAGGTTCACGCAATACAACTGCACCGCTCGCACACCATTGCGTGCCAGGGCCGCCAATTCCCGCAAGTGCTTGGCGCCCCGCTGGGTCACGGCATCGGGAAAGGCCGCGACCCCATGGCCATCAAACCCCAGGGTCACGCTTTTGACCTCGACGTAGGCCGGCCCGGTCGGGAATTGCAGGCAGAAGTCCACCCGACTGCCCTCCTCTCCGTAGGCCACTTCACGCTTGAGGGCGGTAAACCCGGCCAACTCCGTAATGACACCCGCGTTCAACGCCTCTTCCACCAACCGGTTGGCCCGCCCGGTATTGACGCACGCCAGCCGCCCCTGGGGCGTTTCGCTGATCTCCCAGGTACCCGGCAGCTTGCGCTTGGGGTCGTTGGAGCGGCTGAACCACACCTGCCCGCCTTCGACCATGCAGTTGAACATCGAGCCCGTATTGGGGCAGTGGATCGTCAGTTCTTCGCCGTCCAGGGTGCGGATGTCGGCAAGAAAACGCTTGTAGCGACGCAGCAGACGGCCTTCTTCCAGGGGGGGATTGAATTCCATCAGCCTTGCCAGCTCCGCAATCCACGCGCGATGCGTTCCACTGCTTCCTGCAAGCGTGGCAGGCTTTGGGTGTAGGCAAAGCGCACATGGTGGCCGGCCTGATGCCGGCCGAAGTCCAACCCAGGGGTGAAGGCCAGATATTCGGTTTCCAGGAAGTGCCGGCAGAACGCGAAGGCATCGCCGCCAAACCTGCTGATATCGGCGTACAGGTAAAACGCCCCCTCCGGCTCCACGGCAATGCCGAAGCCCAGTTCGCGCAGTGCCGGCAGCAGGAAATCGCGACGGCGGCCAAATTCGGCGCGGCGCTCCTCAAGAATCGCCAGGGTGTCGGGCTGAAAACAGGCAAGGGCCGCATGCTGGGCCATGCTCGGCGCGCTGATGTACAGGTTCTGGGCCAGTTTTTCCAGCTCAGGGACCGCCTCGGGTGGCGCCACCAACCATCCCAGGCGCCAACCGGTCATGCCGAAATATTTCGAAAAACTATTCAGGACGAACGCCTGATCGTCCACTTCCAGCACGCTCGCGGCCTCAACACCGTAAGTGAGGCCGTGATAGATCTCGTCCACCACCAGGTGGCCATTGCGGGCCTTGAGGGCCTGGGAAAGGCTGGCCAGCTCGTCGCGGCTGAGCAGTGTGCCGGTTGGGTTGGCGGGCGAGGCCACCAGGGCGCCGACGCTGTCGTGGTCCCAATGCCGGGCTACCAGGTCAGCCGTCAGTTGATAACGCACCTCAGGGCCTACCGGTACCAACTGTGCCGCACCTTCAACCAGGCGCAGGAAATGGCGGTTGCAGGGGTAACCCGGGTCGGCGAGCAACCAGTGCTTGCCGGGGTCCACCAAAAGGCTGCTGGCCAACAGCAGTGCGCCGGAGCCGCCCGGGGTAATGAGAATACGCTGGGGGTCGATGTCGACGCCGTAACGCTGGTCATAGAAACCGGCGATGGCCTCGCGCAACGCCGGCAGGCCGCGGGCGGCGGTGTAGCGAGTGTGGCCGTTGGCCAAGGCAGCCTGGCCGGCCTGGATGATCGGCTCGGCGGTGGTGAAATCCGGCTCGCCGATTTCCAGGTGGATCACGTCATGGCCCGCCGCCTGCAGCTCATTGGCGCGCGCCAGCAGCGCCATCACGTGAAAGGGTTCGATGGCGCGGCTGCGCGCACTGTAGGGCTGGGCCATTGACCTTCCTTAAAAGGGTGTAAAATAACGATTCTACCGGACGTGGCAGCCGAACGTGTCGCGAAACGGCCGGTCCATATGCTTTGACGCCATCTTCGACAGGCTCGACAACCGGGAGTGGCGCCGCCTGGATTGATCTGCTAAGTTCGCCGGCTTGCAGTCGCAGGGCCGGCGGGTGTCGGAGATGGAGCATCCTGCGCAATGGATTAGAAGAGCGAGAGGCGGTCAACCAATGTCCACCAATGAAAAGCAAGCATCTACCCAAACACTGGAAAGTGGCATCGAGCCTTATGTTGTAGCTCCCGGCGAGGAGTACATGGGCAAGCCCATGCGCGCCCACTTCACCAAGATCCTGCAGAAATGGAAAATGGAACTGATGGTCGGCGTCGACAAGACCGTGGACCACATGAAGGACGAAGCAGCCAATTTCCCTGACCCTGCCGACCGTGCCAGCCAGGAAGAAGAGTTCGCCCTGGAGCTGCGCGCCCGCGATCGCGAGCGCAAGCTGATCAAGAAAATCGACAAGACCCTGCAACTGATCACCGACGAAGAATACGGCTGGTGCGAGTCCTGTGGCGTCGAAATCGGTGTACGCCGCCTCGAAGCCCGTCCTACCGCCGACCTCTGCGTCGACTGCAAGACCCTCGCTGAGATCAAGGAAAAACAGGTCGGCAAATGACCTGTCGCACCCGGGGCGCGCATCGCGCCCCGGGGCCCCTGCCCCCCCTTCGCCGATTTATCCAGTAACCTGTTCCCATGAACACGCCTGCCTACATTGGCCGCTTCGCGCCAACCCCCAGCGGTTTCCTGCATTTCGGCTCGCTGGTCGCGGCCCTCGCCTCCTACCTCGATGCCCGCGCTGTTGGCGGCCGCTGGCTGCTGCGCATGGAAGACCTGGACCCACCGCGGGAAATGCCCGGTGCCCAGGCGGCCATCCTGACTGCTCTGGAAAACTATGGCTTTGAGTGGGACGGTGAGGTGGCCTATCAAAGCCAGCGCCACGACGCCTATGGCCAGGTGATCGACCGGTTGTTCCAGCAAGGGCTGGCCTATGCCTGTACCTGCTCGCGCAAGCAGCTGGAGCCCTATCAAGGCATCTATCCCGGCCTGTGCCGCAACGCCGGGCATGGCCAGGACGACGCGGCGATTCGCATCCGCGTGCCGGAATTGAACTACGCCTTCGAAGACCGCGTGCAGGGGCGTTTCGCACAGCATCTGGGCCGCGATTCCGGTGATTTCGTGATTCGCCGCCGCGACGGCCTGTACGCGTACCAACTGGCCGTGGTGCTGGACGATGCCTGGCAGGGGGTGACGCACATCGTGCGCGGCGCCGACCTGCTGGACTCCACACCTCGCCAGCTCTACCTGCAAGAACTGCTGGGTTTGCCGCAGCCCACGTACCTGCACGTGCCGTTGATCATCCAGCCTGACGGCAACAAGCTGGGCAAGAGCTACCGCTCGCCGCCGTTGCAGGCCGACGAAGCCGGACCGTTGCTGTTGCGAGCCTTGCGCGCCCTGGGGCAACCGGCGCCTGCCGAGCTGCGTGATGCTACTGCGAATGAAATACTGGGCTGGGGCATCGTCCATTGGGATGCCAGCCTGATTCCCCGCGTTCTCACGTTGGCCGAGGCGCAACTGCAGCCTTGAACCTGGCGCCGCTGGGCATCAGGGGCAGCGAGTCTGGCGCCGACGCGGCCAGGTCCGCTGCTACGGGCTATGTAGCGAACTTCCGGTTGCACTACGTTGCGCTTGCGTTACCATCGCCGCACCGTTTTTGCCCACGCATACAATAATAAGTCGAGCACCCTGGGGTTTGACGTTCATCCACTGAGGAGGCCGGCATGTATATCTACCGTTTGGTCCTGCTGCTGGTAGTCGGTATCTACCTGTTCTCCCCCGCGATCATGGACTGGTGGATAGAACCGACCGGCGCCTGGTATCGGCCTTATCTGCTTTGGCTGATCCTGATCGTGGTGACTTTCATTCTCCAGAGCCAACGTGATGCCGATGAGCTTTAGCCTCACCCAGATGATCCTGATCAGCGCCTGTTACCTGCTGGTGCTGTTCGGCGTGGCCTGGGTCAGCGAACGCGGAATGATCCCGCGCGCGATCATTCGCCACCCCCTCACCTACACCCTGTCACTGGGGGTGTACGCCAGCGCCTGGGCGTTCTACGGTACGGTGGGCCTGGCTTACCAGTACGGCTATGGTTTCCTGGCGTGCTACCTGGGGGTGTCCGGCGCCTTTCTGCTTGCGCCGGTGCTGCTCTACCCGATACTGAAGATCACCCGCACCTATCAGCTGTCGTCCCTGGCTGACCTGTTCGCCTTCCGCTTTCGCAGCACCTGGGCCGGCGCGCTGACCACCGTGTTCATGCTGATCGGCGTGCTACCCCTGCTGGCCCTGCAGATTCAGGCAGTGGCCGACTCCATCGGCATCCTCACCCGCGAACCCGTGCAGAACCGGGTGGCCCTGGCCTTCTGTGCGCTGATCACGCTGTTCACCATTTTCTTCGGCTCACGCCACATCGCTACCCGCGAGAAACACGAAGGCCTGGTGTTCGCCATCGCCTTCGAGTCGATCATCAAACTGGTGGCGGTCGGCGGCATCGGCCTGTACGCGCTATACGGGGTATTCAACGGCCCCCATGAACTGGAACTGTGGCTGCTGCAGAACCAGACCGCCCTCGCCGCCCTGCACACGCCCCTGCAGGAAGGCCCATGGCGCACCTTGCTGCTGGTGTTCTTTGCCTCGGCCATCGTCATGCCGCACATGTACCACATGGCCTTCACCGAAAACCTCAACCCGCGCTCGCTGGTCAGCGCCAGCTGGGGCCTGCCGCTGTTCCTGCTGCTGATGAGCCTGGCCGTGCCGCTTATCCTGTGGGCCGGCCTGCGACTGGGGGCCACCACCAGCCCGGAATACTTCACCCTGGGTGTGGGCATCGCCGCCAACAGCAAGGCCTTGGCGCTACTGGCCTATGTGGGTGGGCTGTCAGCCTCGAGCGGGCTGATCATCGTCACGACACTGGCGCTTTCGGGCATGGCGCTGAACCATCTGGTGCTGCCCCTTTACCAGCCACCCGCCGAAGGCAACATCTACCGCTGGCTGAAGTGGACGCGGCGTGGGCTGATCGTGGCCATCATCATGGCCGGCTACGCCTTCTACCTGTTGCTGGGCACCGCCCAGGACCTGGCCAACCTGGGCATCGTTGCCTTCGTCGCCACCCTGCAGTTCCTGCCTGGGGTGTTGTCGGTGCTGTACTGGCCCACTGCCAACCGCCGAGGCTTCATCGCCGGGCTGCTGGCCGGCATTCTGGTGTGGATGGTGACCATGCTGTTGCCGCTGATCGGCAACCTGCAGGGGTTCTACATCCCGCTGCTGAACATGATCTACGTGCTCGACGACACCAGTTGGCACATGGCGGCCATCGCGTCGCTGGCCGCCAACGTACTGATGTTCACCCTGATATCGCTGTTCAGTAACCCCAGCCCCGAGGAAGCCAGCGCGGCCGAGGCCTGCGCCGTGGATAACGTGCGCCGCCCGCAGCGCCGCGAACTGCACGCCGCCTCCCCCCAGGAATTCGCCACCCAACTGGCCAAGCCGCTGGGTGCCAAGGCCGCGCAGAAGGAAGTGGAACAGGCGCTGCGGGACCTGTACCTGCCCTTCGACGAGCGCCGCCCCTACGCCCTGCGCCGCCTGCGTGACCGCATCGAGGCCAACCTGTCGGGGCTGATGGGCCCAAGCGTGGCCCAGGACATGGTCGAGACCTTCCTGCCGTACAAGTCCGGCAATGAAAACTATGTGACCGAAGACATCCACTTCATCGAAAGCCGCCTGGAAGACTACCACTCACGCCTCACGGGCCTGGCCGCCGAACTGGACGCCCTGCGCCGCTACCACCGCCAGACCCTGCAAGAGTTGCCCATGGGCGTCTGTTCCCTGGCCAAGGACCAGGAGATCCTGATGTGGAACAAGGCCATGGAAGAACTGACCGGCATCGCTGCCCAGCGCGTGGTGGGCTCGCGCCTGATGACCATCGGCGAGCCATGGCGCGGCCTGCTGCAAGGCTTCATCAACGTTCCCGATGAGCACCTGCACAAACAGCGCTTGGGCCTGGACGGCCAGACCCGCTGGCTGAACCTGCACAAGGCCGCCATCGACGAGCCCCTGGCCCCCGGCAACAGTGGCCTGGTGCTGCTGGTGGAAGACCTCACCGACACCCAGATGCTGGAAGACAAGCTGGTGCACTCGGAACGGCTGGCCAGCATCGGCCGCCTGGCTGCAGGCGTGGCCCACGAAATCGGCAACCCGATCACCGGCATCGCCTGCCTGGCGCAGAACCTGCGCGAAGAGCGCGAGGAAGACGGTGAGATCACCGAGCTCAGCAGCCAGATCCTCGAACAGACCAAGCGCGTATCGCGCATCGTGCAGTCGCTGATGAGCTTCGCCCACGCCGGCAGCCACCAGCACAGCGACGAACCGGTGAACCTGTCGGAAGTGGCCCAGGATGCCATTGGCCTGCTGGCCCTGAACCGGCGCAATTTCGAAGTGCAGTTCTACAACCTCTGCGACCCCGACCACTGGGTGGAAGGCGACCCGCAGCGCCTGGCCCAGGTGTTGATCAACCTGCTGTCCAATGCCCGCGACGCCTCCAGCGCCGGCAGCGCGGTGCGGGTCAAGAGCGAGGCCAGTGAACACACCGTGGACCTGATCGTCGAGGACGAAGGCAGCGGCATTCCCAAGAACATCATGGACCGCCTGTTTGAACCCTTCTTCACTACCAAGGATCCGGGCGAGGGAACCGGACTGGGGCTTGCTCTGGTCTATTCCATCGTTGAAGAGCATTATGGACAGATCACCATCGACAGCCCGGCTGATACTCAAAGCCAGCGCGGTACCCGTATTCGGGTGACCTTGCCGCGTCATGTCGAAGCGACGTCCGCCGTGAACTGAGACCGTCGAGAGAATTGAATCAATGCCGCACATTCTGATCGTCGAAGACGAAACCATTATTCGTTCTGCCCTGCGCCGCCTGCTTGAACGGAATCAGTACCAGGTCAGCGAAGCCGGCTCCGTGCAAGAGGCACAGGAACGCTTCTCCATCCCCACCTTCGACCTGATCGTCAGTGACCTGCGCCTGCCTGGCGCCCCGGGCACCGAGCTGATCAAACTGGGCCAGGGCAAGCCGGTGCTGATCATGACCAGCTACGCCAGCCTGCGCTCGGCTGTGGACTCCATGAAGATGGGCGCGGTGGACTACATCGCCAAGCCTTTCGACCACGACGAAATGCTGCAGGCCGTGGCGCGCATCCTGCGCGACCGCCAAAGCGCCCCCGCGGCTGCCCCGGCACCCGCGGAACGTGCCAATGGCAGCGCCAAGGCGCCCGCCGGCGCCGAAAACGCCAATGGCGAAATCGGCATCATCGGCTCGTGCCCGCCCATGCAGGATATGTACAGCAAGATCCGCAAGGTAGCGCCTACCGACTCAAACGTGCTGATCCAGGGCGAGTCGGGTACCGGTAAAGAACTGGTAGCCCGCGCCCTGCACAATCTGTCACGCCGGGCCAAGGCGCCGATGATTTCGGTCAACTGCGCGGCCATTCCGGAAACCCTGATCGAGTCTGAGCTGTTCGGCCACGAAAAAGGCGCGTTCACCGGTGCCAGCGCCGGCCGTGCCGGCCTGGTCGAAGCGGCGGACGGCGGTACGCTGTTCCTCGACGAAATCGGCGAACTGCCCCTGGAAGCCCAGGCGCGGCTGTTGCGCGTGTTGCAGGAAGGCGAAATTCGCCGAGTAGGTTCGGTGCAGTCGCAGAAAGTCGACGTTCGCCTGATCGCCGCCACCCACCGGGACCTCAAGAGCCTGGCCAAGGTCGGCCAATTCCGTGAAGACCTGTACTATCGTCTGCACGTCATAGCCCTGAAGCTTCCGGCCCTGCGCGAGCGTGGCGCCGACGTGAACGAGATCGCCAACGCCTTCCTGGCCCGCCAGAGCGCCCGTATCGGCCGCAACGACCTGCGTTTTTCCGCCGAGGCAGAACAGGCTATCCGACACTATTCGTGGCCGGGTAACGTGCGGGAACTGGAAAATGCCGTGGAGCGCTCGGTGATTCTCAGCGAAAGCCCGGAGATTTCCGCCGAGCTGCTGGGCATCGATATCGAGCTCGAAGACCTGGACGATGATGCCTTCGACCCGATGGTGCCCACCCAGGCCGGCAATGCCAGTGGCAACAGCCACGAGCCCACCGAAGACCTGTCGCTGGAGGACTATTTCCAGCACTTCGTGCTTGAGCACCAGGACCACATGACGGAAACCGAACTGGCGCGCAAATTGGGCGTGAGTCGCAAATGCCTGTGGGAGCGACGACAGCGCCTGGGCATACCCCGCCGCAAGTCGGGGGCTACCAGCGAAAGCTGATACGTTTCAGCTGTTACACCACTGTCACGGGGTAATAAACAGGGGGCGTGACAAACTGTTACCCCCACCCGCGAGGCGTAACAGATCTCGAGTCGCACGGTAACGAATGACGGCGTAAACAAGCACTAGCCAAGCGCCATCAAACGACTCAAGCCCCTGTTTTACAAGGGTTTTAAAAAGTTGGCACGGCACCTGCTATGTATTTGGTACAAGAACAACAATAAGCAAATGACACACTAGAATAAAAACAAGATGAAACGGCTCACGCATAACAAGAACAACACGGCGGAGGCGCAGCTAACTGATTCTTTTGGAGAGGCGTTGTAACGCGGGGTTCGCCCCACAGCCAGGCAGAGAACAACAAAAACTGCACTGAAAAGCAGAGCCAGCACTGGATGACTACAGCACAGCGACCAAAGCAATCCGTTTGCTCTTGACTCCCGGTTAGGGAGCAGTCCACAGGCAAAGACCTTCTGGGCAGGGCGTTAACAAAAACAAGAAGCCCGAACAAAAAACAAGAAGAGCATGCAACTACATTCTGGGGGAGCTTCGGCTCCCCTTGTGGTTTCCGGCCCCCTGATTTTTCGCGTTTCGTCCCCCTCCTTGCGCTGCGTCCTACACCATCCCCCGACTAAATGCTAGAATCCCCGCCCATCATGCGGTCATTCTCCATTCATGGCCGAACATTCCTTCAAACAGTGCATCCCATGCTGAAGAAGCTGTTCCAGTCTTTCCGTACCCCCGTGCGTCGTCCGCAGCACCTGCGCACCACGCCCGAAGTGCTCAATAGCGGGCAACACTCGCTGCAGCGCAACCAGTTCAGCCGCCATGCGGTGAGCATCGTCGAACGCCTGCAGAACGCGGGCTATCAGGCCTATCTGGTGGGCGGTTGCGTGCGTGACATGCTGCTCAACATCACCCCCAAGGACTTCGACGTCGCCACCAGCGCCACCCCCGAACAAGTGCGTGCGGAGTTCCGCAATGCCCGGGTGATCGGCCGGCGGTTCAAGCTGGTGCATATCCATTTCGGCCGCGAAATCATCGAGGTCGCTACCTTCCGCGCCAACCATCCCCAAGATGAGGAAGAGGAAGACAGCAACCAGTCGTCGCGTAACGAAAGCGGTCGCATCCTGCGCGACAACGTCTACGGCACCCTCGAAGAGGACGCCCAGCGACGCGATTTCACCATCAACGCCCTGTATTACGACCCGGTCAGCGAGCGCATCCTCGATTACGCCAACGGCGTGCACGACATTCGCAACCACCTGATCCGCCTGATCGGTGACCCGGTGCAGCGCTACCAGGAAGACCCGGTGCGCATGCTGCGTGCCGTGCGTTTTGCCGCCAAGCTGGATTTCGGCATCGAGAAGCACACTGCCGCGCCGATCCGCGAACTGGCGCCCATGCTGCGCGAGATCCCGTCGGCCCGGCTGTTCGAGGAAAGCCTGAAGCTGTTCCTCTCCGGCCATGCCGCTGACACCTTCGAAATGCTGGTGGACCTGCAGTTGTTCGACCCACTGTTCCCGGCCAGCGCCGAAGCCCTGGAACATTCGCCGACCTACACCCACACGCTGATCAGTGAAGCGCTGAAGAACACCGACCTGCGCGTCAAGCAGGGCAAACCGGTAACCCCCGCTTTCCTGTTCGCTGCCCTGCTGTGGCCGGCTCTGCCCGCGCGCGTGCTGCGCCTGCAGGAACGCGGCATGCCGCCGATCCCGGCCATGCAGGAAGGTGCCCACGAACTGATCGCCGAACAGTGCCAGCGCATCGCCATTCCCAAGCGCTTCACCATCCCGATCCGCGAGATCTGGGACATGCAGGAACGCTTGCCACGGCGCAGCGGCAAGCGCGCCGACCTGTTGCTGGACAACCCGCGCTTCCGTGCCGGCTACGACTTCCTGCTGCTGCGTGAAAGCGCCGGTGAGCAGACCGACGGCCTGGGCGAATGGTGGACCGACTACCAGGACGCCAACGACAGCGAGCGTCGCGACATGATCCGTGACCTGGGCAGCAAGGACGAAAGCGGCACCGGCCCGCGCAAGCGCAAGCGCACGGGCGCCAAGCGCAAGCGTAACGCCGCGGCGGACTCGGGCGAGTAAGCCATGGAAGTCGTGTACGTCGGTCTGGGCAGCAACCTGGCCGAACCTGCGGAGCAACTGCGCCAGGCCATTGATGCGCTGGCGCAGTTGCCATCGAGCCGCGGCTTGCAGGTTTCGGCGCTGTACAGCAGTGAGTCGCTGTCACCCGGCCAGCCGCGCTACACCAATGCGGTAGCGCGCCTGGAGACCGAACTGTCGCCATTGGCGTTGCTCGACGCCCTGCAGGCCATCGAAAATGAACAGGGCCGCGTGCGGGCCGAGCGCTGGGGGCCACGCACGCTGGACCTCGACGTTCTGCTGTTCGGCGACCGCGTCATCGATGAGCCTCGGCTGAAGGTGCCGCATTACCATATGCAGGCGCGGGCTTTCGTGTTGTACCCGCTGGCCGAGGTGGCACCGGCTGGCTTGCGGCTGGCGGATGGGCGCTTGCTGGTCGATCTCCTGGCGGCCTGTCCGTTCGAGGGGCTGGAGCGGTTGGCTTGAGGTTGCATCGGGGCTGATAGCGGCTGCCCTGGCGCTTGCAGCAATCGCCCGGTAACACCCGATCCCCCCACCCAGTAACACCCCCGTAACACATCCAATTGACTTCGCGCCCCCTCCTCACGACTATAGGCATCCCGTTGCTCACTAACGCAGCAAAACGGCGCGGAGCGGCCGCTGTGTGGCCGTTTCCAAAACATCACGCTTAGATGATGTTGTGTTTGAACCGCTTACTGACAGCAGTAATCACGGCGCCCGACTGAGGACACTTTTGATGCCACAAATCACCCTGACCACCCTGCAGAGCCTCAAGCTCAAGGGTGAGAAAATCGCCATGCTGACCTGCTATGACGCAACGTTCGCCCATGAGGCCAGCCAGGCGGGTGTGGAAATCCTGCTGATCGGCGACTCGCTGGGCATGGTCCTGCAGGGCCACGACAGCACGCTGCCCGTCACCAATGCCGACATGGCCTACCATGTGGCCAGCGTGAAGCGCGGCAACAAGGGCGCGTTGATCATGGCGGACTTGCCGTTCATGGCCTGTGCCACCCTGGAACAGACGTTCGCCAACAGCGCACAACTGATGCAGGCCGGCGCCCACATGGTCAAGGTCGAAGGCGCGGCCTGGCTGGCCGACTCCATTCGCATGCTCGCCGAGCGCGGCGTGCCGGTGTGCGTGCATATGGGTTTGACGCCCCAGACCGTCAACGTGCTGGGCGGCTATAAAGTGCAAGGCCGCCAGGAAGCCCAGGCCCGGCAGATGCGCGCCGATGCCATTGCCCTGGAACAGGCGGGCGCGGCCATGATCCTGCTGGAGTGCGTCCCCAGCGAGCTGGCCAGCGAAATCACCCAGGCGGTGAAGATTCCGGTCATCGGCATTGGCGCCGGGGCTGGCGTGGACGGTCAGGTGCTGGTATTGCACGACATGCTCGGGCTTTCGTTGACCGGCCGCATGGCCAAGTTCGTGAAGAACTTCCTGGTAGGCCAGCCGGATATCCAGAGCGCCCTGCAAGCCTATGTAAAAGGCGTCAAAGACGTCAGTTTCCCCGGTCCCGAACACGGATTTAGTGCATGAACACCGTAAAAAGCGTCAAGGAACTGCGCGCCGCCGTGGCTCGCGCCCGCAGCGAAGGCAAGCGCATCGGCTTCGTGCCGACCATGGGTAACCTGCACAGCGGTCATGCCGCCCTGGTCACCAAGGCCGCCCAGCGGGTCGATTTCGTGGTGGCGAGCATCTTCGTCAACCCGCTGCAATTCGGTCCCAGCGAAGACCTGGACAAGTACCCGCGTACACTCGCCGCCGACCAGGAGAAACTCATCCAGGCCGGCTGCCACCTGCTGTTCGCCCCCACCGTGGAAGAGATGTACCCCGACGGAATGGCCGTGCAAACCCGCGTCAGCGTTCCGCACCTGTCCGAAGGCCTGTGTGGCGCCAGCCGCCCCGGGCACTTTGAAGGCGTGGCCACGGTGGTCAGCAAGCTGTTCAACATGGTCCAGCCGGACCTGGCCGTGTTCGGCCAGAAGGATTACCAGCAACTGGCGGTGATCCGCGCCTTGGTGCGTGACCTGAACATGCCCATCCAGATCATCGGCGAACCCACGGTGCGCGCCGAGGATGGCCTGGCGCTGTCATCGCGCAATGGCTACCTCACCGCCGAACAGCGCAACGCCGCGCCCGTCCTGTACCGCGCCCTGCAGCACGTGGCCCAGGCCATCACCGGCGGTGAGCGTGATTACGAACGCCTGCTGGCCGAGGCCCGCGCACAGATCGAGGCAGCAGGCTTCAAGCCCGACTACTTCGAAGTGCGCCACGGCATCAACCTGCGCCCCGCCACCGCCGAAGACCGCGACCTGGTGATCATCGCCGCGGCCTACCTGGGTACCACGCGGCTGATCGACAATCTGCACCTGAACCTCGACGCCTGACTGCTATTCTGCAAGGCCCGGTCTGTTAAAAAGTACCGCGGCCCGCGCAGACAGAAGCGCGATAGATGGTTACTGTGGGAGCTGGTTTGCCAGCGAGCTTTTTCGAAGCCCGAAAGCTCACTGGCAAGCCAGCTCCCACAGGTTGCAACATTCATGCAACTGGCCGGGATCCGACCGTGTCCAAAGGCTGTTCAAGTACAAGGAAACCCGCAGCGATGGCGTATTACCGTACCCCCCATGACGTTACCGCTCTGCCCGCCTGGCAAGCGCTTACTCAGCACCGCCAGGCCATGCAGGATTTCAGCATGCGCGAGGCTTTCGCAGCCGACCCGCAACGCTTCCACCAATTTTCCCTGAGTGGTTGCGGCCTGTTCCTCGACTACTCGAAAAACCTGATCACCACCGAGACCCGCGAATTGCTGGTCAAGCTGGCCAATGAGGTTGACCTGCAAGGCGCCATCAAGTCGATGTTCGCCGGCGAACTGCTCAACTCCTCCGAAGGCCGCCCGGCGCTGCACACCGCCCTGCGCCGCCCGGTGGGCGACAAGCTGAACGTCAACGGCAGCAACATCATGCCGGAAGTGCACAAGGTGCTGAACCAGATCACCGAGCTGGTCGGGCGCATTCATGACGGCCTGTGGCGCGGCTACACCGAGAAGCCGATCACCGACGTGGTGAACATCGGCATCGGTGGCTCGTTCCTGGGCCCGGAACTGGTCTCCGAAGCCCTGCTGCCCTACGCCCAGAAAGGCGTGCGTTGCCACTACCTGGCCAACATCGACGGTAGCGAGTTCCATGAGCTGACCACCAAGCTGCGCGCCGAGACCACGCTGTTCATCGTCTCTTCGAAGTCGTTCAGCACCCTCGAAACCCTGAAGAATGCCCAGGCAGCCCGAGGCTGGTACCTGGCCCAGGGCGGTACGGAAGCCGAACTGCACCGCCACTTCATCGCCGTGTCGAGCAACAACGCCGCCGCCGTGGCGTTTGGTATCCGTGAAGAGAACATCTTCCCGATGTGGGACTGGGTAGGTGGGCGCTATTCGCTGTGGTCCGCCATCGGCTTGCCGATTGCCCTGGCCATCGGCACCGCCAATTTCAAGGAACTGCTGTCCGGTGCCTACACCATGGACCAGCATTTCCAGACCGCGCCGTTCGAGCAGAACATGCCCGTGCTGCTGGCCCTGCTGGGCGTGTGGTACGGCAATTTCTGGGGCTCGCAGTCCCATGCGATCCTGCCGTACGACCACTACCTGCGCAACATCACCAAGCACCTGCAGCAACTGGACATGGAGTCCAACGGCAAGAGCGTTCGCCAGGACGGCTCGCCGGTCACCACCGACACCGGCCCGGTCATCTGGGGCGGCGTGGGTTGCAACGGCCAGCACGCCTACCACCAGCTGCTGCACCAGGGCACCCAACTGATCCCGGCTGACTTCATCGTGCCGGTGGTGAGCTTCAACCCGGTGTCCGACCACCATCAGTGGCTGTTCGCCAACTGCCTGTCCCAGAGCCAGGCCCTGATGCTGGGCAAGACCCGCACAGAAGCCGAGGCGGAACTGCGCGACAAGGGCATGGCCGAAGCCGAGGTGCAGAAACTGGCGCCGCACAAGGTCATCCCGGGCAACCGCCCGAGCAACACCCTGGTGGTGGAACGCATCAGCCCGCGCCGCCTGGGCGCCCTGGTGGCCATGTACGAGCACAAGGTGTTCGTGCAAAGCGTGCTGTGGGGCATCAACGCCTTCGACCAATGGGGCGTGGAACTGGGCAAGGAACTGGGCAAGGGTGTTTACCAGCGCCTGACCGGCGGCATCGAAGAGCCGGCCGAGGACGCGTCTACCCAGGGCCTGATCAACTACTTCCGTGGTCGCCACCGCGGTTGAGTCCGGCCTGAAAAACAATCCCCTCCCCGTGAGGGGATTTTTTTGCCCGGGCCTGCAGGGCTCAGCAGGGCTAAGCTTGAGGGGGTGACCTAGCAGAACAAGGAACACCGCCATGTTCGACATCACCGTCTACCCCGAAGCGGACGCCATTCGCCTTGGCGCCAGCCTGGACGATGCCGGCTACCAGCGCCTGTACCGCCAGTCCATCGACCAACCCGACGCCTTCTGGGCCGAACAGGCCGAAAAATTCATCGACTGGATAAAACCCTGGACCCGCGTGCACCACAGCGACCTGCACAAGGGCCAGTCGAGCTGGTTCGAGGGCGCCCAGCTCAACGTTGCCTACAACTGTATCGACCGCCATCTGGCAAGCCGTGGCAATCAGGTGGCGATCATCTGGGAAGGCGACAACCCGGTGGAGTCCGCCGAGATCACCTACCGCAAGCTGCACCACAACGTCTGCCGGCTGGCCAACGTGCTCAAGGAGCGCGGGGTGCGCAAAGGTGACCGGGTGTGCATCTACATGCCCATGATCCCTGAAGCCGCCTACGCCATGCTCGCTTGCGCGCGCATCGGTGCGGTGCACTCGGTGGTGTTCGGCGGCTTCTCGCCCGAGGCACTGCGCGACCGCATCCTGGACGCCGATTGCCGCACGGTGATCACTGCCGACGAAGCCGTACGCGGCGGCAAATACACCCCGCTGAAAAACAATGTCGACACGGCCTTGCAAGGCTGCCCGGCCGTTACCACTGTGCTGGTGGTGCAGCGCACCCAAGGTGAGGTGCAATGGTCGCCGGGCCGGGATATCTGGTACCACGAAGCCGTTCACGGGGTCCGCGACGACTGCCCGCCCGAGCCCATGGGCAGTGAAGACCCGCTGTTCATTCTGTATACCTCTGGTTCCACCGGCAAGCCCAAGGGCGTGCTGCACACCACCGGCGGGTACTTGCTGCAAGCGGCCATGACCTTCAAGTACGTGTTCGATTACCGCGAGGGCGAAGTATTCTGGTGCACGGCCGACGTTGGCTGGGTGACCGGCCATAGCTATATCGTCTACGGCCCCCTGGCCAACGGCGCTACCACGCTGATCTACGAGGGCGTGCCCAATTACCCGGATGCCTCGCGCTTCTGGCAGATCATCGACAAGCAGCAGGTGAACATTTTCTACACTGCCCCCACGGCCCTGCGCGCCCTGATGCGCGAAGGCCCGGGGCCGCTGGCCAGTACCTCGCGCGAAAGCCTGCGCCTGTTGGGCAGCGTTGGCGAGCCGATCAACCCTGAAGCCTGGCACTGGTACTTCCAGGATGTCGGCAAGGCGCGCTGCCCCATCGTCGACACCTGGTGGCAGACCGAAACCGGCGGCATCATGCTGACGCCCCTGCCCGGCACCCGGCGGATTAAACCTGGCTGCGCCACCCAGCCGTTCTTCGGGGTACAACCTCTGCTGCTGGATGAGCAGGGCAAGGTACTGGAGGGCCCGGCCAGCGGTCTGCTGGTGATCAAGGGCAGCTGGCCCGGGCAGATTCGCAGTGTCTACGGCGACCACCAGCGCATGCTCGACACCTACTTCAAGCCCTTCCCCGGTTATTACTTCACCGGTGACGGCGCCCGCCGCGACGAAGACGGCGACCTGTGGATAACCGGCCGTGTGGACGACGTGATCAACGTCTCCGGGCACCGCATCGGTACCGCGGAGGTGGAAAGCGCGCTGGTGCTGCATGACTGTGTCGCCGAAGCCGCCGTGGTCGGTTACCCTCACGACCTCAAGGGCCAGGGCATCTATGCGTTCGTCACGCCCATGCAAGGGGTGACGCCAGATGATGCGCTGCTGCAGGCGCTGCAACAGCAGGTGAGCAAGGAAATTGGCAGGTTCGCCAAACCCGACCTGATCCAGTGGGCGCCAGCCCTGCCCAAAACCCGTTCCGGGAAGATCATGCGCCGTATCCTGCGCAAGATCGCCTGCAACGAAACCGAGAGCCTGGGCGACACGTCGACCCTGGCCGATCCCAGTGTGGTGCAAGGCCTGATCGACCAGCGCCTGAACCGCTGAGCCCAGACCCAGACTGCCCATGGAATTCATTCGCCGCCGTATCGAGCAACAAGTGTTGAGCCTCACTGGCCTGTCCCTGGGCAAGCTGGACCTGGAAACCCCCCGGGGCGACCCGGGCCTGTTCGGCCCCCAGGCGGTGTGCTGGCAGGTGCACGCCGACTTCACCAGCATGCTGGTGGGCGGCATTGCCGCGCTGATGCTCCAGGCCCTGCACCCCCTGGCCCTCGCCGGGGTGTGGGACCACTCCAACTTTCGCACCGACATGCTCGGCCGGCTGCGGCGCACCGGGCAGTTCATCTCCGGCACTACCTTCGGCGCCACGGACGACGCCAACTGGCTGATCGACAAGGTACGCACCATCCACCTCCAAGTGGTTGGCCACGCCGAAGATGGCCGCGCCTACGCTGCCAGTGACCCAGACCTGCTGACCTGGGTGCATGTGGCCGAGGTCAGCCACTTTCTGGCCGCGCATTTGCGCTACCGCAACCCGCACCTCTCGTTGGCGGACCAGGACCGCTACTACGCCGAGATTGCCCTGGTGGCCGAGCGCCTTGGCGCGCGACATGTGCCGGCTTCTCGGCAGGAAATCGCCGATTACCTGGAAGGCATTCGCCCGCAGCTGGTGTGCGACCACCGTAGCCGCGAAGTGATTCGCCTGCTGCTCGACGCACCTGCGCCCAGCCGCCTGGCCAAGCCGTTCGGGGCGTTGATGATGCAGGCCGGCGTGGACCTGTTGCCGGACTGGGCCAGCGACATGCTTGAGCTGCCCCAGGGCGACCTGAAGCGCCGGCTGGTGCGTGGCGGCATCGGCGGTACCGCACCGATCCTGCGCTGGGCGGTGCGCGATGGTTCCGCGCACCGGGCGCGACGGCGCATGGGGATAGCCTGACAGAGCGTATTGACTGCTTCCCGAGCTCGTCCGGTGCCACCGGGGAAAAGGGCAGTCGGGAATATCAGGTTCACCCCACAGCCCACAACGATTAAACTGGTGGATCTTTATTCAAGGCGTACGGCGCATGTCCACTGTGAACAAGGCGCTGCGCGCCGCTCTCGATTCCCGCAAAGACCTGATTGCGCACCTGCATGCCGAAGGCACCGACTGCTACCGCCTGTTTCACGGCAGCCAGGAGGGCGCCGGCGGCCTCACCGTGGACCGCTACGGCCCGCAGTTGATGGTGCAAAGCTTCCACCAACCGCTGGAACGCGACGACCTGCTGGCCCTCCACGACGCCAACAACCGCGAACTGGGCCAGGACCTGCTGCTGGTCTACAACGACCGCTCCCGGGGCAACTCGCGCATCGACCGCCAGGACACCGTCTACCAGGCCGATGAAGCGGCCCTGGCGGACATGGTGGGCCACGAGTGGGGCCTGAACTACCGGGTGCGCGGCCGGCACGCCGGGCAAGACCCGCTGCTGTTCCTGGACCTGCGCAATGCCCGCGGCTGGGTCAAGGCCAATAGCAAAGGCAAAAGCGTGCTCAACCTGTTCGCCTACACCTGCGGCGTGGGCCTGAGCGCCGCGGCCGGCGGCGCCCGAGAAGTGGTGAACCTGGATTTCGCCGAGGGCAACCTGGCGGTGGGCAAGGAAAATGGCGCGCTCAACCCACAGTTGCCCACCATGGGCTTTGTGCAATCGGACTACTTCCCGGCCATCCGCCAGCTCGCTGGCCTGCCGATCAGCCAGCGCCGTGGGCAGAAACTCCCCAGTTACACGCGCCTGGAGCAGCGCCAGTTCGACCTGGTGTTCCTCGACCCGCCCGCCTGGGCCAAGAGCGCGTTCGGCACCGTGGACCTGCTGCGCGACTACCAGAGCCTGCTCAAGCCTGCGCTATTGGCCACTGCGGACAACGGGGTACTGATCTGCTGCAACAACCTGGCGAAGGTCGCTTTCGACGACTGGCGCGAACAGGTACTGCGTTGCGCCGAGAAGGCCGGGCGCCCGGCGCGCGGCTGGGAGGTCATCACCCCGGCAGCGGACTTCCCTTCGCTGGACGGCCAGCCACCGCTCAAGACCCTCGTGTTGCAGTTGTGAAACAGGCGTAACGGCGCACACCCGCGTAACGGTTCAGAAAATTCCCACACATAATGCGGACATATCTTCGGAACCAGATTGGCGTGCCATACTCCAAGCACTCCCATTCGACGCAGTAGACGCCCCACATGCCCAAAGGATTGTTACGCGCCCTCGCCGCCGTGCTGACCCTGATCGCGCTTTACAGCCTGCTGGGCTTCCTGATTCTGCCGGGCATTGGCCTGCGCATCGCCAACCAGCAACTGGCCAAGTACGCCAGCGTGCCGGCCCACCTGGAACGGCTGGAGTTCAACCCCTTCAGCCTGGAGTTGACGGTATGGGGCTTGCACATCGGCGAGCCGGGCATCGAGCAGGTGGGCTTCGAACGCCTGTACGCCAACCTGCAAATCGACAGCCTGTGGACCAAGGCACTGCACCTGGAAGCCGTGGAGCTGGACAAACCGCGCACCGAACTGCTCTTCAACAACGACGGCAGCCTCAACCTGGCCCAACTGTTCAAGCTGCCGCCCAGCGAGCCGGCCAAACCTGACGAGCCCGCCAGCAAACCGTTCCCCCTGCGCATTGGCAGCATCAAGCTCAACGAAGGCTATCTGCACTTCAAGGACGTGCGCCCCAGCGAACCCATCGAATTCCTCTACAACTCGATGAACCTGGAACTGAAGAACCTCAGCACCCTGCCCGAAGACAATGCCGACATGACCATGGTGGCCGCCGGCCCTGACGGCGGCCAGATCGACTGGAAAGGCCGCATCAGCCTCGTGCCGATCACCTCCGAAGGCTCGTTGAAGGTTACCGACGCCAGGATGAAGGTCTGGTGGCCCTACGTGCGCGATGCCCTCCCGTTGGCCCTGCAGGACGGCATTCTCAACCTGAGCACCGACTACTCGCTGAACCTGTCCAAGGACACCCAGCTGAACCTGACCAACGCCTCGGTCAGCATCGCGCCCTTTGCCTTGAATGCCCCGGATGGCCGGCCGCTGGTCAAGCTCGAACGCCTGGATGTCAGTGAAACCTCGGTAGACCTTGCCAAGCAATTGGTCACGGTCGGCAAGATCCGCAGCAGCAAACTGGAAACCTGGGCTGCCCGCGAAGCCGATGGTCAACTGGACTGGCAGAAGCTGTTTGCTACCCCCAAGGCCCCGCCACCGCCAGCGCAGAAGACCACCCCGGCCACGGCCGATGCCAAACCCGAAACCCAGCCGGTCCCCAGCGCACCGAGCAAGCCATGGCAGGTGCTGCTCAAGGACGTGCAGCTGCGTGACTACCAGGTGCACCTTGCCGACCGCATGCAGAAAGAACCGGTGGCACTGGAGCTGGGCCCGCTGAACGTCGACGTGCAGAATTTCGACAGCCTCAACCAGTCGCCTTTCACGCTCAAGCTCGATACCGGCCTGGGTAAACAGGGCAAGATCAGCGCCAGCGGCGAGGTCAACCTGGCGCCCGTCACGGCCAGGCTCAAGGTCAACACCCAGGACATCGACCTGCGCGTGGCCCAGGCCTACATCACGCCGTTCATCCGCCTGGAACTGCGCAGCGGGCGCCTGGGCAGTGACCTGGCGGTGAACCTTAAGAACATCGACCCGCTCACCCTGAGCATCACTGGCAGTGCCAAGGTCGATCAATTGCAGACCCTGGACACCCTCAAGGGCCGCGACTTCGTGAAGTGGGAAAACCTGCAGCTCGACGGCCTGGACTATGAGCATGGGGCCAGCCTGAGCATCGACAAGGTAACCCTGACCCAGCCTTACGCGCGGTTCATGATCAACGAAGACCGCACCACCAGCGTCAATGACCTGCTGATTCCCCAGGCACAGAACCCGCAGGCCCAGGCCAACGCCAAGCCCGCGGCCGCCAGCAAGCCGATGGCCATCCATGTGGGTGGTGTGAGCATCAATGGCGGCTCGGCGTATTTCGGTGACTTCAGCCTCAAGCCGAATTTCGCCACCAATATCCAGGACCTCACCGGTACCATCGGGACCATCGATAGCCAGCAGCAGAAACCGGCCAAGGTGGACATCAAGGGCAAGGTCGACCGCTATGCGCCAGTGACGATTGCCGGTGCCTTGACGCCGTTCGACCCCATGGCCAGCCTGGACATCGATACCCGCTTCAACCGCCTGGAGCTCACCACCCTCACGCCGTATTCAGGCAAGTTCGCCGGCTACCGCATACGCAAGGGCCGGATGAACCTTGAGCTGCATTATGTGATTACCAAGGGGCAGCTCAAGGCCGAAAACAAAGTGCTGGTGGACCAACTGGAGCTGGGCGAAAAAGTCGACAGCCCGGACGCCGTGAGCCTGCCGGTGAAACTGGCGATTGCGCTGCTCAAGGACGTCAATGGCCAGATCAACATCGAACTGCCCATCACTGGCGACCTCAACAACCCGCAGTTCAGCGTGATGCCCATTGTCTGGCAAACCCTGCGCAACCTGGTGGTCAAGGCCGTCGCCGCGCCGTTCAAGCTGCTGGGCAGCCTGGTCAGTGGCGGCGACTCGACCGACCTGAGCAACATCGCCTTCGCCCCGGGTTCCAGCGACCTGAGCCCCAGCGCGCAGGCCAACCTGCTCAAACTGGCCGCCGGCCTCAAGAGCCGCCCCGGCCTGCACCTGGAAGTAGCCGGCGCGACGGCAGCCAGCAGTGATGGCCCGCTGGTTGCCCAACAGCGCCTGGAGCTTGAGTACCAAACCAACTACTTCAAGATTCTGCAGCGCCGTGGCGACAAGGTACCGGCCAACGCCAACCTGCTCACCGTGCCGGAGGATGAGAAGGCCCCCATGCTGGCGGCCATCTACCGCACCCAGCTCAACCAGCAGCCGCCTGCCGCGTGGGACCAGTTGGAGAAGAAGCAGCGCGAAGCCAACCTGCGTGACGCCGTGATCAAGTCCTGGGCCAGTAGCGAACCATTGCTGCGGGCGTTGGGGCAAGCACGGGCCGCGGCCATCAAGGCGTTCCTGGTGGACAAGGGGCAGTTGCCGGACGAGAAGGTGTTTCTCATCGATACGGTCATAGGTGATGCGCAGAAAGACGGTAGCGTGGTGACTGAGATGCAGGTGAATGCTGACTGACCTTGGTGCCTGTTCAACGCCAGGAGATCATGCGCGACTAAACGCACAGGCATGTTGGTGGTGCTTACGAAGATTTCTAGTGAACAAACAAGGCGGACCAGGTGATCCCACAGACATGACTGGACCGAAACAAATGTGGGACCGGCCTTGGCCGGGAAGCGCCGCGCGGGCGGCGCTCGATCTTAAAAGCGACACAACAACATCGCCTGGCGCTTGGTAGCCCTGCTGCAATCTCGAGCCAGGAGCTCCGATGAACATTCTGTCGGCACGGCTTGAAATCGCACTAGGGCGACCAGGTGCATGTCCTGGTTTTTCCTGCGCCCTTGAAATCGAGCGCCGCCCGCGCGGCGCTTCCCGGCCAAGGCCGGTCCCACATTTGTTTCCGGGCCAGTTATGCCTGGGACATCACCTGGTCCGCCTTGTTTGTCCACTATAGATTTTTGTAGCCACCACCAACTTTTCTTACAATCCGTGAAGAAAAAAAGCCCCGGCACTGAGCCGGGGCTTTGAGTGGGCACATCCTGTGCCCGTCGCATGAACCTGTTACTGGGTTTGCAGCGCGTCAGCCGAAACCGATTTGACGTGCTTGGTGTGCTTGGCGATGTTCACGGCAGTGGTTTTCTGCGCCGAAGTCAGGGTCACACCGTCTTTGGAAGCCAGGGTCACGACGCCGTGGTTGGTTTCAACGGTGATGTCGCTACCTGGAATGCCTTTCTCGGTCAGCAGGTTGGCTTTGACCTTGGTGGTGATCCAGGTGTCAGAACCGGCTTGTTCGGTCTTGGCCACGGTACCGTTGGTAGTGGTTTCAGCGGCAAACGCGAAGTTGCCCATGGCCAGGGTCAGAGCGGTAGCAGTAGCGGCAGCAATAGCGAACTTTTTCATACGAGTCACTCCTGTTTTTCGAGAAGTCTGCGCCAGGTTCGTTTGGCGGCAGGGTTACCTATACTGTTGCAGGGCCTGTGCCAACCTGAGCTTTAAATAAAATCCTTCAATATCAGTAGCTTACGAACATCTCATTTTTCGTCGATCGTGCATATTGCATGTTCGGCGGTGAAACCGCGTGCAAGTTGCATGTCCGCTAAAGAACTGGGTGAAAACAAACGCCAGCAGCCGCACGCGCACAAAAAAAGGCCCCGAAGGGCCCTTTCCTGTTGCTACGGGTTATTACACGCCCGAAGCCTTTGCAGCGGCGACGTCCTTGATGGACAGCTTGATACGGCCGCGGTTGTCCACGTCCAATACCAGTACTTCAACTTCCTGGCCTTCTTTCAGGATGTCGGTCACTTTCTCTACGCGAGCGTCACTCAGCATCGAGATGTGAACCAGGCCGTCCTTGCCTGGCAGGATGTTGACGAAAGCGCCGAAGTCGACGATGCGCTCAACCTTGCCGACGTAGATCTTGCCAATTTCAGCTTCGGCAGTGATCGACAGCACGCGCTGCTTGGCCGCCTCGGCCGCTTCCTTGGTTTCGCCGAAGATCTTGATCGAGCCATCGTCTTCGATGTCGATCGAGGCCTTGGTTTCCTCGCAGATAGCGCGGATGGTGGCGCCGCCTTTACCGATGACGTCACGGATCTTGTCGGTGTCGATCTTCATGGAGATCATGGTCGGAGCGTTTTCCGACAGCTCTTCACGCGACTTGCCGATGATCTGGTTCATCTGGCCGAGGATGTTCAGGCGCGCTTCCAGGGCCTGGCCCAGGGCGATTTCCATGATCTCTTCGGTGATGCCGTTGATCTTGATGTCCATCTGCAGGGCAGTCACACCCTTGGCAGTACCGGCTACCTTGAAGTCCATGTCGCCCAGGTGGTCTTCGTCACCCAGGATGTCGGTCAGAATGGCGAACTTCTCGCCTTCCTTGACCAGGCCCATGGCGATACCGGCAACCGGAGCCTTCATCGGCACACCAGCGTCCATCAGGGCCAGGGAAGCACCGCAGACGGAAGCCATGGAGCTCGAACCGTTGGATTCGGTGATTTCCGACACGACGCGGATGGTGTACGGGAATTCGTCAGCAGCAGGCAGCATGGCCTGAACCGAACGACGGGCCAGACGGCCGTGGCCGATTTCGCGGCGGCCAGCACCGCCCATGCGACCACACTCGCCCACCGAGAACGGAGGGAAGTTGTAGTGCAGCATGAAGGGGTCTTTCTTCTCGCCTTCCAGGGTGTCCAGCAGCTGTGCGTCACGGGCAGTACCCAGGGTCGCGACGACCAGGGCCTGGGTTTCGCCACGGGTGAACAGGGCCGAACCGTGCGTCTTGGGCAGCACGCCGACTTCGATGTTCAGCGGGCGCACGGTCTTGGTGTCACGGCCGTCGATACGTGGCTTGCCGTTGACGATGTTTTCGCGAACGGTGCGGTATTCGATCTCGCCGAATGCGGCTTTCACGTCAGCGGCCGAAGGCTGGCCTTCTTCACCGGACAGCTTGGCCACGACCTGATCCTTCAGCTCGCCCAGGCGCGCGTAACGGTCGGCCTTGACGGTGATGGTGTAGGCGTCGGAGATCGCTGCGCCGAACTCTGCACGGATAGCGCCCAGCAGTTCGGTGGCTTCGGCTTGAGGCGCCCAGGCCCAGGTAGGCTTGGCAGCTTCGGCGGCCAGTTCCTTGACGGCGTTGATGACCGCCTGGAATTCGTCGTGGGCGAACAGCACGGCGCCCAGCATCTGGTCTTCGGTCAGCTCTTTGGCTTCCGACTCAACCATCAGCACGGCGTCGGAGGTACCGGCCACGACCATGTCCAGGCTCGAGGCAGCCAGTTGTTCGTAGGTTGGGTTCAGCAGGTAGCCGGTGCTTTCGTGGAACGCAACGCGGGCAGCGCCGATAGGGCCTTCGAACGGAATGCCGGAGATTGCCAGGGCAGCCGAGGTACCGATCATGGCAGCGATGTCCGGATCGGTCTTCTTGCTGGTGGAAACCACGGTGCAGACAACCTGGACTTCGTTCATGAAGCCTTCAGGGAACAGCGGGCGGATCGGACGGTCGATCAGACGCGAGGTCAGGGTCTCTTTCTCGGAAGGACGGCCTTCACGCTTGAAGAAACCACCAGGGATCTTGCCGGCGGCGTAGGTCTTTTCCTGATAGTGCACGGACAGCGGGAAGAAGCCCTTGCCTGGGTCGGCTTGCTTTGCGCCTACAACAGTGACCAGCACGGTGACGTCGTTATCGACGGTGACCAGTACGGCGCCGGAGGCTTGACGGGCAATACGGCCAGTCTCGAGGGTGACGGTCGATTGACCGAACTGGAATTTCTTGATTACCGGGTTCACGGTTTCCTACCTTCTTCAGTTTGCTCTGGGGGAACTGGTTTCTTGCGAAATTCTTGGGCAGCAAGGGGAATCGGCCCTTTGGCAGTCCAGATAAAACTTGAGGCTGGAAGCCTGCCCTGCATCAACGCCTGAGCGCCCATGCAGAACAGCCAACCAACCTCATTGATACGCACGGCGTGTTCGTCAGCTCCGGCGCCAGGCGCCGGATTCGACGGAGGCAACACGCCGCGCACACCACAAGCCCGGGCCGCTGTTAGCGACGCAGACCCAGACGGCCGATCAGGGCGCTGTAACGAGTGGTGTCTTTGCCCTTCAGGTAGTCCAGCAGCTTGCGACGCTGGTTAACCATACGGATCAGGCCACGACGCGAGTGGTGGTCTTTGCCGTTGGCCTTGAAGTGGCCTTGCAGCTTGTTGATGTTGGCAGTCAGCAGTGCAACCTGCACTTCTGGCGAACCGGTGTCGCCAGCGGCTTGCTGGAACTCACCAACGATCTTTGCTTTTTCTTCAACGTTAAGTGCCATGAGGGCATCTCCATTACTAAGGAAAACCGTTTGACCGGCTTCCAACAGGCCGAGGACAGATCCTCGTATTTAAAAGTGAGGGATAACCGTGCCTGTTAACAGCCACCCTCGTCCGGTCATTCTGACCGAATCAAGCGACGTGGCGCGATGCGCCCGTCTTCGCTCACTTCACCGATACCGATGAAGCGACCATTGTGATCCTGCACCCGTACCATGCCGAATTTCGGCGCGTCCGGGGCTCTTACCGGTTGTCCGTGCAGCCAGTAGAACGCACTGTGCTCGGAAAACTGCAACAGGGGCCAATCCAGCAGGCCGCTGTCCGAAGGCATGAGGAACTGGTCGACCGCCTCGTTGCCACCCTCGGCATGCACACGCTCGAGTTCCTCGAGGGTGACCGTCTGGGCCAGCGTGAAGGGGCCTGCCTGGGTGCGACGCAGTTCAGCGACGTACGCGCCACAGCCCAATTGCTCACCGATGTCTTCCACCAGGGTGCGGATATAGGTGCCTTTGGAGCACCCTACCGACAACCGCGCGCGGGTGTCATCGAAGGCCAGCAATTCCAACCGGTCAATAGTAACAGAACGCGCCTCGCGCTCCACTACTTCCCCTGCACGAGCCAGCTTGTAAAGCGGCTGGCCATCACGCTTGAGGGCGGAGTACATCGGCGGTATCTGACTGATTTGACCACGAAAACGTGGCAAAACCCCTTCGATGTCGTCGCGACAAACGGTTACATCTCGGGTACGCAGAACCTCACCTTCGGCGTCGGCCGTGGTGGTGGTCTGGCCCATCTGCATCACCGTCTCATAGCCCTTGTCGGAATCGAGCAGGTACTGGGAGAACTTGGTGGCCTCACCGAAGCACAGCGGCAGCACGCCGGTGGCCAGGGGGTCGAGGCTGCCGGTGTGGCCGGCCTTCTCGGCATTGAGCAGCCAACGGACCTTCTGCAGGGCCGCGTTGGAGGTGAACCCCAGCGGCTTGTCCAGCAGGATGATGCCGCTGACGTTACGACGGATACGCTTGACCTGAGCCACCGCTTACTCCTCGGTGCCTGGTTTGCTGTCGGTGTCCTGGTGCTGGCTGTCTTCGGCCACGGCACGCTCGATCAGCGCCGACAACTGGGCGCCACGGGTGACGCTCTCATCGTAGTGGAAGTGCAGCTGCGGCACGCTGCGCAGTTTCATTTCCTTGCCCAGGTGCACGCGCAGGAAGCCTGCGGCGGAGTTCAGCACCTTGATGGTCTGCTTGATGTCTTCGGCGCTGTCCTGGCCCATGACGGTGATGAACACCTTGGCATGGCCCACGTCCCGGCTGACGTCAACGGCAGTGATGGTCACCAGGCCCACGCGCGGGTCCTTGACCTCACGGCGGATCAGTTGCGCCAGCTCGCGTTGCATCTGGTCGCCGATGCGCTGGGTACGGCTGTATTCTTTTGCCATGAATGCTTACCTGTAACTGAAGCGGCAAACGCCCGGCCAGGGCAGAGCCGGGCCGGGCGTTGCGTTTAGAGTGGCCAGGCGGACCTGGCGCACTCCTCTAGCTCGCGTGTTAGAGCGTACGAGCCACTTGGACCTTCTCGAAGACTTCGATCTTGTCACCGACCTTGACGTCGTTGTAGCTCTTGACGCCGATACCGCATTCCATGCCGGCACGCACTTCGGACGCGTCATCCTTGAAGCGGCGCAGGGATTCCAGCTCGCCTTCGAAGATAACGATGTCTTCGCGCAGTACGCGGATCGGACGGTTGCGGTACACGGTACCTTCGACGACCATGCAGCCGGCGATCGCGCCGAACTTCGGCGAACGGAACACGTCACGCACTTCGGCGATACCCAGGATGTTCTCGCGAACGTCGCTGCCGAGCATACCGGTCAGGGCTTTCTTGACGTCTTCAATGATGTCGTAGATCACGTTGTAGTAACGCATATCCAGACCTTCCTGCTCGACGATCTTGCGCGCGCCGGCATCGGCACGCACGTTGAAGCCGAACAGTACTGCATTGGAGGCCAGTGCCAGGTTGGCGTCGGACTCGGTGATACCACCGACACCGCCACCGACCACGCGCACTTGCACTTCGTCGTTGCCCAGGCCGTTCAGAGCGCCCTGCAAAGCTTCCAGCGAACCACGGACGTCGGATTTGAGGACGATGTTGAGCGTCTTCTTCTCTTCCTGGCCCATGTTCTCGAAGATGTTTTCCAGCTTGCCGGCGTGAGCACGGGCCAGCTTGACTTCGCGGAACTTGCCTTGACGGAACAGAGCCACTTCACGGGCTTTCTTCTCGTCGGCAACCACGCTCATCTCGTCGCCAGCGTCCGGGGTACCATCAAGGCCCAGGATCTCGACCGGAATGGCCGGACCTGCTTCCTTGATCGACTTGCCGTTCTCGTCGAGCATGGCACGTACGCGGCCGTAGTTCGAACCGACCAGTACCATGTCGCCTTGGCGCAGGGTACCGTCTTGAACCAGTACGGTAGCGACAGGGCCACGGCCCTTGTCCAGGCGCGACTCGACCACTACACCGCGGCCCGGAGCAGAAGGGGTTGCCTTCAGTTCCAGTACTTCGGCTTGCAGCAGAACAGCTTCCAGCAGCTCGTCGACGCCAGTACCCTGCTTGGCCGAGACCGGTACGAATGGAGTGTCGCCACCCCACTCTTCCGAAGTCACGCCGTGTACCGACAGCTCGCTGCGGATACGGTCCAGGTCTGCACCCGGCTTGTCGATCTTGTTCACCGCGACAACCAGCGGCACGCCAGCAGCCTGGGCATGCTGAACGGCTTCGATGGTCTGTGGCATCACGCCGTCGTCGGCTGCGACCACCAGGATCACGATGTCGGTCGCCTTGGCACCACGGGCACGCATGGCGGTAAACGCGGCGTGGCCAGGGGTGTCCAGGAAGGTCACCATGCCACGGTCGGTTTCGACGTGGTAGGCACCGATGTGCTGGGTGATGCCGCCGGCTTCGCCCGCAGCTACCTTGGCGCGACGGATGTAGTCCAGCAGCGAGGTCTTGCCGTGGTCAACGTGGCCCATGACGGTCACGACTGGCGCACGGGAGAATTCCTCACCTTCGAACTTCAGCGATTCGGCCAGGGAGTCTTCCAGGGCGGTGTCGCTGACCAGAGTCACTTTGTGGCCCAGTTCTTCAGCAACCAGCTGGGCAGTTTCCTGGTCCAGCACCTGGTTGATGGTGGCCGGGGTACCCAGCTTGAACATGAACTTGATGACTTCGGCAGCCTTCACCGACATCTGCGCAGCCAGGTCACCTACGGAGATGGTCTCGCCGATCTGCACGTCACGGATCACAGGACCGGTAGGGTTCTGGAAGCCGTGGGCGTTACGCTTCTTCAGCTTGCCCTTGCCACGGCCGCCGCGACGGAAGCCATCGCTTTCCTCGTCGGTGGTGCGCGGGGCGGCACGTGGAGTCGGCGCCTTTTCCTTCTCTTTCACCGAAGCACGATGCGGCGCGTTCTTGCGCTCGCCATCATTGCGGCGGGCGTCGTCGTTGCGCGGTTTGTCCGGGCGACGCGGCTCGTCTTTCTTGCGGTCGGCCGACGGCGCAGGTGCAACGGCACCCAGGTCGACGTTGGCAGGCGCAGGCGCAGCTTCGGCAGCGGCCGGGGCAGCAGCAGGTGCAGCCGGGCGACGCGCTTCTTCTTCAGCGCGCTGACGGGCAGCTTCCTGTTCAGCCTTCTGACGCGCAGCGTTTTCGGCGGCGCGACGTTCTTCCAGCTCGCGCTTCTGCTCGGCCTGGATTTCTTCCGGGCTGCGCTGCACGAATACTTTCTTCTTGCGTACTTCTACGCTGATGCTCTTGCTGCCAGCCACACGCAGGGTGCTGGTGGTCTTGCGCTGCAAGGTAATCTTGCGTGGTTCTTCCGCTTTAGCCTTGTGGCTGCTTTTCAAATGAGCCAGCAGAGCCTGCTTCTCATTATCGGTCACAACTTGTCCGGCGTCGGTGTGCGGCAGACCTGCCTCACGCATCTGCTGTAACAGGCGCTCTACCGGTGCGGCGACCTCTGTGGCCAGTTCTTTCACCGTGACTTGCGTCATGCACTTCTCTCCTCAGGCCGCGCCTACTTACTCGAACCAGTGGGCTCGGGCGGCCATGATCAACTTGCCGGCACGATCATCGTCAATGCCGTCGATGTCGAGCAGGTCATCAATAGACTGCTCGGCCAGGTCTTCGCGGGTAATCACGCCGCGCACCGCCAGTTCCATCGCCAAATCCTTGTCCATACCCTCAAGCGAGAGCAGGTCTTCGGCCGGATGGGCGTCTGCCAGCTTTTCCTCAGTAGCGATGGCTTTGGTCAACAGTCGATCCTTGGCCCGAGCGCGAAGCTCGTTGACGATATCCTCGTCAAAGCCGTCGATGTTGAGCATTTCTTCCAACGGTACGTAGGCAATCTCTTCCAGGCTTGTGAAGCCTTCGTCCACCAGCACCTGTGCCAGCTCTTCGTCGACTTCCAGCTCGTCGATGAAGTTGCGCAGGATGTCGCCGGTTTCCGCTTGCTGCTTGGCCTGGATGTCCGATTCGGTCATCACGTTCAGGGTCCAGCCAGTCAACTGGCTGGCCAGACGCACGTTCTGACCACCACGACCAATGGCCTGAGCCAGATTGTCAGCGCCAACGGCGATGTCCATTGCATGGGCATCTTCGTCGACAATGATCGCCGCCACTTCAGCTGGGGACATCGCGTTGATCACGAACTGCGCGGGGTTGTCATCCCACAGGACGATATCCACACGCTCACCGCCCAATTCACCCGATACCGCCTGGACGCGCGAACCGCGCATACCGATGCAGGCACCTTGTGGGTCGATGCGTTTGTCCTTGGAGCGGACCGCAATCTTGGCACGCGAACCCGGGTCACGGGACGCAGCCATCACTTCGATCAGGCCTTCGGCAATTTCCGGCACTTCGATGCGGAACAGTTCGATCAGCATTTCTGGCGCTGTACGCGACAGAATCAGCTGCGGACCGCGGTTCTCGGTGCGGATTTCCTTGAGCAGGGCACGCAGGCGCACACCCACTCGGAAAGTTTCGCGAGAAATGATGTCCTCGCGGGCCAGCAGGGCTTCGGCGTTGTTGCCAAGGTCCACGATGACGTTGTCACGGGTAACCTTTTTAACGGTACCGGAGATGATTTCGCCCAGGCGCTCGCGGTAAGCGTCAACCACTTGGGCGCGCTCGGCTTCACGAACTTTCTGGACAATCACCTGCTTGGCGGTTTGTGCGGCAATGCGACCGAATTCGATCGACTCGATCTTCTCTTCGATCACGTCGCCGGCAACGGCGCCCGGCTTCTTGGCCTGGGCCTGGTCGACGGCCAATTCGATCGCCGGGTCGTCCAGGTCTTCATCCTCGACCACTGCCCAGCGACGGAAAGTTTCATAGGCACCGGTGTGGCGGTTGATTTCCACACGCAGGTCCACTTCATCTTCGAAGCGCTTCTTGGTAGCGGTTGCCAGAGCAATCTCCAGCGCTTCGAATATTACGCCGGCCGGTACACCCTTTTCGTTGGATACCGACTCAACAACCAGCAGTACTTCTTTGCTCATCGTACGCCTCGCCTTTCGCAAGCCATTGGATCCGCGGGATCCGCAGTATCTGGCACGTCTCAGTCAAAACTGGGGATAATGTTGGCCTTGTCGATCATGTCGATCGGCAGAAGGAATTCGTGGTCATCCACCTGCACCACGACATCCTGCTCCTCTACTCCGCGCAGAAGGCCCTGAAAGTTGCGACGCCCTTCGAAAGGGGAACGCAGCTTGATCTTCACTTGATCCCCGGCATACTTGGCGAACTGTTCGAGTGTGAACAGCGGGCGTTCCATGCCAGGAGAAGACACTTCAAGGGTGTACTCGACAGCGATAGGGTCTTCGACATCCAGAACCCCGCTGACCTGACGACTGACAATGGCGCAGTCATCCACCAGCACACCGCCTTCTTTGTCGATATAAATGCGCAACATTGAGTGACGGCCTTGGGCCGAGAACTCGATACCCCAGCATTCATAGCCTAGGGCCACGACCACCGGGGCCAACAAGGCCTGCAACTGTTCTAGCTTGCTCGACACCTGAACCCCCTCGTGCATGCTTATGCAAATAAAAAATGGGCGAAGCGCCCATCCCTGAAACGCCGTTGAATACCGGCGCTATGATCTTTTCAGCTAACAAAAAGCCCCTGTAAAAGGGGCTCCAGTAAAACTGGTTGCGGGAGCTGGATTTGAACCAACGACCTTCGGGTTATGAGCCCGACGAGCTACCAGACTGCTCCATCCCGCGACAAAGCTGGGGCAAAAGTATACGACTGATACCCTTCTGGGTCAATCGCACACTTCCACCGACAAGAAAGCCCGCTGTTGCGGGCTCTCCTGATTAATTGGTACCGAGAAGGGGACTCGAACCCCTACACCCTATGGGCACAACCACCTCAAGGTTGCGTGTCTACCAATTCCACCACCTCGGCAATACTACATTTGAAACCCTTGTTACTTTTGCTCTTGAGCTGGAGGTACGTCAGTGGCATTCACGTCAGTCTTTTGCTCTTGAAGCACCGGAACATCATCTGTCGCCGGCTTTTGCTTTGGCGCTTCAACTGCGGCCGGAGCGGGCAACCCTACTTGAGTCAGCTGGTGAGCTTTCTCTTTAGCAAAGTATCCTAACCCCAAGCTGGTTATGAAGAAACCTGCGGCAAGTATAGCAGTAAACTTACTAAGAAAGGTAGAGGAACCTTGGCTTCCGAACACAGTATTTGATGCACCTGCCCCGAAAGACGCGCCAGCGTCCGCACCTTTACCCTGCTGCAGCAATACCAGGGCAACTACACCCAGGGCAGCCAGCAGATGAAACACGACTACGACTGTTTCCAGCATCTTCTCAGTTTCCCGCGGCGCGACAGATCGCACCGAACTCATCTGCATTCAAGGAGGCTCCACCAATGAGCCCCCCATCGATATCCGGCATGCCGAACAGCTCAGCCGCATTGGCCGCCTTCACGCTGCCGCCGTATAGAAGCCGCACACCTTGCGCGACTTCAGAATTCTCTACCGCCAGTTGGGCGCGAATGGCTGCGTGCACATCCTGCGCCTGCTGTGGCGTTGCCGTCAGGCCAGTGCCGATGGCCCATACAGGCTCATAAGCGATCACCGCCTTGGCAAAGGCACCGATGCCCAGGGCATCGATGACACTGCTCAGCTGGCGCCCTACCACTTCCAGGGTCTTGCCCGCCTCGCGCTCCGCCAGGGTCTCGCCGATGCAGAGCACCGGGATCAGACCACCAGCCTGAGCTGCCTCGAACTTGCGAACCAGCACTTCATCCGACTCACCAATGACCTGGCGACGCTCGGAGTGACCGACCAACACAAGCTTGCAACCGGCATCAGCCAACTGAGTCGACGAAATTTCGCCGGTCAGGGCGCCTTGCCCGGTTTGCGCCGCGCAGTTCTGCGCGCCGACTTCGATCGATGCACCTTGCAGGCCGTCGATCACTCGCTCGACATGCAGGCTTGGTGGAAACACCACCACATCAACACCGCCGGGCAGGGCCTCGTTTCCAAGGCCCTTGAGCAGCTCAGCGACGCTGGCGCGGGTACCGTGCATTTTCCAGTTACCAGCTACCATAGGGCGACGCATGCTGTACCTCGTCGGTCAAAGTGGGCGCAGATGTTACCCAACGCGGAGGCTACTGGCAAGCCGTATCAGGCGCAAACTTCACTGACGACCTTGGCAAGCTCATCGGCGTACGCGCTGACGACCTTTTCATCGTCACCTTCGACCATCACGCGCACCAACGGCTCGGTGCCGGACTTGCGCAGCAGCACGCGGCCACGGCCCGCCATGGCTTCGGTGACACGCTCGCAGGCCAGCTTGACCGACGGATGTTCGATGGGGTCTACATCCCCGCCGGCGAAGCGTACGTTGACCAGTACCTGCGGGCATTTGCGCAGCCCGTGGCGGGCTTGGGCCAGGGTTTCGTCACGACGCTTGAGGGCCAGCAGGACCTGCAGCGCGGCGATGATCGCGTCACCGGTGGTGGTGTGCTGACAGCAGACGATGTGGCCGGAGTTTTCACCGCCCAGCTGCCAGTCACGCTCCTTGAGCTCAGCCATGACATAGCGGTCGCCCACCTTGGCGCGGGTGAACGGAATGGACAGTTCTTCCAGTGCCAGCTCAAGGCCCAGGTTGCTCATCAAGGTGCCGACCACGCCGCCGTGCAATTTGTTGCGTTCGTGCAGGTCGCGGGCCATGATGAACAACAGCTCGTCACCGTCGACGATGGCGCCCGTGTGGTCGACCATCAGCACGCGGTCGCCGTCACCGTCAAAGGCGATGCCCAGGTCGGCATGGCCAACCAGAACCGCTGCCTGCAGGGCCTCCATGTGAGTGGAGCCGCAGTTGTCGTTGATGTTCAGGCCATCAGGCGCCGCTGACAGTACCGTGACCTGGGCGCCCAGCTCGCGAAACACGTTGGGGGCGACCTTGTAGGTGGCGCCGTGGGCGCAGTCGATCACCAGCTTGAGGCCGGCGAAGTCGGTGCTGGTGGGCACGCTGCTCTTGCAGAATTCGATGTAGCGGCCGGCCGCGTCGTTGATGCGCGACACCTTGCCCAGCTTGCTCGACTCGGCGACGGTCATTGGCGTGTCCAGCAACTCTTCGATCATCAGCTCGATCTCGTCCGGCAACTTGGTGCCCTGGCCGGAGAAGAACTTGATGCCGTTGTCGTCATGGGGGTTGTGCGATGCGCTGATGACAATCCCCGCCTCGGCGTGGAAAGTACGGGTCAGGTAGGCGATGGCCGGGGTAGGCATCGGGCCCAGCAGCATCACGTCGGCACCGGCGGCCGACAGGCCAGCTTCAAGGGCCGACTCGAACATGTACCCGGAAATGCGCGTGTCCTTGCCGACCAGCACACGACAGGCGCCCATCTTGCGGAACGCCATGCCTGCCGCCCAGCCCAGCTTGAGCATGAAATCAGGGGTAATGGGGTATTCCCCGACACGGCCGCGAATACCGTCGGTGCCAAAATACTTTCTGCTCATGTGTGCTCCGTCATTCTTATTCAGCGGTTTCGACCGCTGTGATCATTCGTACGACATCGGCGGTTTCGGCCACATCGTGCACCCGCAGGATTCGTGCGCCCTTGAACATGGCCAAGGCGGCCAGCGCCAGGCTGCCGTAAAGCCGCTCAGAGACCGGGCGACCCAGCGCCAGGCCGACGATGCTCTTGCGCGACACACCGACCAGCAGTGGCCGCCCCAGGGCGTCCAGGGCCTGCATATGCTTGAACAGGCTGAGGTTGTGCGCATGGGTCTTGGCGAAACCAAAGCCCGGATCGAGGATGATGCGCTCGGCCGGGATACCCGCCGCTTCGCAGGCCTGCATGCGCGCCTGAAGGAAGCCAGTCACTTCACCCACCAGGTCGCTGTAGCGCGGGTCGTCCTGCATGTCGCCGGGCTCGCCCAGCATGTGCATCAGGCATACGGGCAGCCCCGTGGCCGCGGCTGCATCCAGTGCGCCATCACGCTGCAGGGAACGCACGTCATTGATCAGGCCGGCGCCCAGGCGTGCCGTTTCGCGCATGACCGCCGGTGTCGAGGTGTCCACCGAGATGATCACGTCGAGTTCGCGGGCAATGGCTTCGACCACCGGGGCGACACGCTCCAGCTCTTCGAGGGGCGAAACGACACGCGCACCTGGCCGAGTGGACTCGCCACCGACGTCAATCAGTGTCGCACCAGCCGCCACCATTGCCTCGGCGTGGCGCAGGGCCCCGTCGCGCTGGTTGAAACGGCCGCCGTCGGAGAAGGAATCGGGGGTGACATTGAGGATACCCATGACATGGGTACGGCTTAAATCAAGAACCCGGTTGCCGCAAGGCAACCGGGTTGGGTACTGCTTTGAAGTCATGTCGAGCCTTAATGTTGAGCTGCTGGACCGCCGATCGGGCTCTCGGGACGCTCGTCCCGCGGCACCGAAGTGCCCGTGGGGCCAGGGCCACCTGACCAGTCACGCGGCTCGCGCGGCGTGCGGCCAGCCATGATGTCGTCGATCTGATCGGCGTCGATGGTCTCGTACTTCATCAAGGCGTCCGCCATGGCGTCCAGCTTGTCGCGGTTATCGGTGAGGATCTGCTTGGCCGTGCCGTAGCACTGGTCAATGATGCTGCGCACCTCGAGGTCGATCATCTTCGCGGTTTCACCCGACACACTGGAGTTCGCACCACTGCCGCCACGACCCAGGAAACCCTGGTCTTCGTCTTCCGCGTACAGCAACGGGCCCAGCTTCTCGGACAGGCCCCATTTGGTGACCATGTTCCGTGCGATCTGGCTGGCACGCATGATGTCGTTGGACGCGCCGGTGGTGACACCGTCGAAGCCCAAGGTCATTTCCTCGGCGATACGACCGCCGTACAGCGAGCAGATCTGGCTGATCAGGGCACGCTTGGACAGGCTGTAACGGTCTTCCTCCGGCAGGAACATGGTCACGCCCAGGGCGCGACCACGGGGAATGATCGACACTTTGTAGACCGGGTCGTGCTCCGGCACGATGCGACCCACGATGGCGTGGCCGGCTTCGTGATAAGCCGTGTTCTGCTTCTCTTTCTCGGACATGACCATGGTCTTGCGCTCGGCACCCATCATGATCTTGTCTTTGGCGAGTTCGAATTCCTTCATCTCGACGATGCGCTTGCCATTGCGGGCAGCGAACAGCGAAGCCTCGTTGACCAGGTTGGCCAGGTCGGCACCGGAGAAGCCGGGAGTACCGCGCGCAATGACCGCCGGGTTGACGTCGTCACCCAGTGGTGCCTTGCGCATGTGCACCTTGAGGATCTGCTCGCGACCACGGATGTCCGGCAGACCAACCACCACCTGGCGGTCGAAGCGACCAGGACGCAGCAGCGCAGGGTCCAGTACGTCAGGGCGGTTGGTAGCGGCGATGACGATGATGCCATCGTTCATTTCGAAGCCGTCCATCTCTACCAGCAACTGGTTGAGGGTCTGTTCGCGCTCGTCGTGACCGCCACCCATGCCGGCGCCACGATGGCGGCCGACGGCGTCGATTTCGTCGATGAAGATGATGCACGGGGCGTGCTTCTTGGCCTGTTCGAACATGTCACGCACACGGCTGGCGCCGACACCGACGAACATTTCCACGAAATCCGAACCGGAAATGGTGAAGAACGGCACTTTCGCTTCACCCGCGATGGCCTTGGCCAGCAGGGTCTTGCCGGTACCGGGCGGGCCGACCATCAGCACACCACGCGGTATACGACCGCCCAGGCGCTGGAACTTGCCAGGGTCGCGCAGGAACTCGACGAGTTCGCCCACTTCTTCCTTGGCCTCGTCGCAACCGGCAACGTCGGCGAGGGTCGTTTTCACCTGGTCTTCGGACAGCAGGCGCGCCTTGCTCTTGCCGAAGCTCATCGGCCCGCCCTTGCCGCCCGCACCGCCCTGCATCTGGCGCATGAAGAACATGAACACCGCGATGATGACGAGGATAGGGAAGCTGGCGACCAGCAGCTGAGTCCAGATGCTCTGCTGCTCTGGCTGCTTGCCTTCGATGGCCACGTGGTTGTCCACCAGGTCGCCGATCAAGCCGTTGTCGGCGATGTTCGGACGAATGGTCTTGAAGCTGTCACCGTCGTTGCGCTTGCCGGTGATGACCGCGCCGTCCACGGTGATTTTCTCGACCTTGCCATCCTTGACCTGCTGAATGAAGTCGGAATAGTTGAGGGTCTGAGGCTCATTGGGGCTGGAGAAGTTGTTCATCACCGTCACCAGCACGGCCGCAATGATCAACCACAGGATCAGATTCTTTGCCATATCGTTCAATTCGCTACCCTCTGAAGCCTGCTACCCGCAACACGCGCAGGTGTGCTTCGCATGATAATCACCGGCTTAACTTACTACATAACCTACGTGTCTGCAGGTGCCGTCTGTAACCCTTTGTGAAAACTAGACTACACGATGTCGATCCAGGCGAGGCATTCCGGCTGATTGGAAAAAGCTATGGGCTACCCCGCCACCTTCCCTGCACAAACATTACTCGCCTTTGAAACCACGCCCCAGCATGTACTGCTCGCGGGAACGGCCACGTGAAGAATCCGGCTTGAGCATGATCACCTTGTCGAACTTCTTCCGGGCGTCCTTCAAGTACTGGTCGAAGCCTTCACCCTGGAAAATCTTGATCACAAAGTCGCCGCCGGGCTTGAGCACCCGGCCCGCGAGGTCAAGCGCGAGCTCGCAGAGGAACATGGCCTTGGGCATGTCCACTTCGGGTGTACCACTCATATTGGGGGCCATATCGGAAATCACAAGGTCTACGTGCGAATTACCGACCGCCTCCAGGATCTCGGCCAGTACCGAATCCTCGGTGAAGTCGCCGCGAATGAAGGTCACGTCCGGGATACTGTCCATTTCCAGGATATCGGAAGCAATCAGGCGGCCCTGGCCACCAATCAGACGACTGGTCACCTGCGACCACCCGCCAGGCGCGGCGCCCAGGTCGACCACGCTCATGCCCGGGCGGATCAGGCGATACTTTTCCTGGATTTCGAGCAATTTGTAGCTGGCGCGCGAGCGATAGCCATCCTTTTGCGCCATTTTGACGTAAGGGTCGTTGAAATGTTCTTTCAGCCAGCCAAGGCTTGTCTTGGAACGCGCCACTGGGCACCTCGATGATAAGGGTCGTGATTAATTGGGCGGATCCACGGGCCCTCGGGTAAAATGGCCGCCATTTTTGCAAAATCCAAATTAAGGGTCAGATTATGCCGCTCACCAACGAGCAGAAGAAACAGTACAAATCCATTGGCCACGATCTGAAACCCGTTCTGATTGTGGCAGGCAATGGCCTGACTGAAGGCGTTACCGACGAACTCGAGCGCGCGCTCGTCGATCACGAATTGATCAAGGTAGAGATTCGCGCCGAAGATCGCGAAGCCCGTGCCGCCATCATTGCCGAACTGTGCAAGGCAGGCCGTGCCGAGCTGGTGCAGACCATCGGCAAGAAAGCGCTGATCTACCGCCGCAACCCGCAGCCCAACAAGCAGCTGTCGAACATCCATCGCTACAAGTGATGTTGACCACGGTCAGTGGCGCGCCTCGCGCGCCCTGCCCGGCACCGGCTGCAACACCAGCGCCAGGCCCAGAAGGCCCATCGCCAGGTAACAGAACAACTGCCAGCGCAAAGGGTCGATCGACCAGCTTGTCACCCCGCCGTACAACGCGGCAACCAGCACGGCCATGGACAGCAACTGTCCACGCATGTCCCGCCACAGGGCAGCAACCCCCAGGCCACTGACCAGTACCAGCATCTGCACAACCGCACAGAATGCACAGAACCCTGTCAGCAACCCGCCGATTTGCGCTCCTATGTCCTCGATCAGCGCCGGAGCCAGCCCGACATGGGCCAGCGCCGGAATCACGCCGAGGTGCAGGACCCACAGGCCGCCCACCCAGAGTACCTGGGCGAGCTGCCAGATGACCGCGCCCGTCGCATACGGGCCGCGGCCATCAGATGTGGCTGACTTCGACAATCTCGTACTCGATGACGCCGCCGGGGGTTTTCACCGCCACGACATCGCCTTCTTCCTTGGCGATCAGGGCGCGAGCGATGGGTGAGCCCACCGAGATCTTGCCCTGCTTGATATCGGCTTCGTCCTCGCCGACGATCTGGTACTTGACCCGCTCATCGGTTTCGACATTGGCGATTTCCACGGTCGTACCGAAGATTACCTTGCCGGTCGGCTCGATGGTGGTGACGTCGATGACCACGGCGTTCTGCATACGGCCTTCGATATCGCGGATACGGGCCTCGACCATGCCCTGCTGCTCGCGGGCGGCATGGTACTCGGCGTTTTCCTTGAGGTCACCCAGTTCGCGCGCAGTACCGATGTCCTGGCTCAGCTTGGGCCGCACCACCTTGGTCAGGTGGGCGTGCTCCTCTTCCAGGGCGCGAGCGCCCTGGACGGTCATGGGGTATTTGATCATGCATTGAGTCCTGCGTGGAGATCCTGCAAGCGACGCACGGTTTTTTCAGGACCGAACTTCAACGCTTCGCAGATCGCTTCGCCAGCAGCAATGGTGGTGGTGCAGTAGATCTTGTGCTGCAGTGCGTTGCGACGGATGGAGTAGGAGTCAGCGATCGACTGACGGCCTTCGGTGGTGTTGATGATCAGGGTGACTTCGTCGTTCTTGATCATGTCGACCACGTGCGGGCGACCTTCGGTCACTTTGTTCACACGGCGTACTTTCAGGCCGGCTTCTTCGATGACGCGCGCGGTACCGGCGGTGGCCACCACTTCGAAGCCCAGGGCGATCAGGTCGCGGGCAACGCCAGCCACCAGCGGCTTGTCGTCGTCACGCACGCTGATGAACGCGGTACCGCCGGTAGGCAGCACTTCGCTGGCGCCCATCTGGGCCTTGGCGAAAGCCTCGCCGAAGGTGTCACCGACACCCATGACTTCACCGGTGGATTTCATCTCTGGGCCCAGGATCGGGTCCACACCAGGGAATTTGGCGAAGGGGAATACCGCCTCTTTCACGCTGTAGAAGTTAGGAATGATTTCCTTGGTGAAGCCCAGCTCTTTCAGAGTTTTGCCGGCCATCACGCGAGCAGCGATCATGGCCAGGGAAGTGCCGATGCACTTGGACACGAACGGCACGGTACGCGAGGCGCGCGGGTTGACTTCGATCACGTAGATCTTGTCGCCCTGCAGGGCGAGCTGCACGTTCATCAGGCCGACAACGCCCAGTTCCAGGGCCATCTTCTTGACCTGCTCGCGCACTTCGTCCTGCACGTGGGCAGGCAGCGAGTACGGAGGCAGCGAGCACGCGGAGTCACCGGAGTGAACGCCGGCCTGTTCGATGTGCTGCATGATCGCGCCGATCACCACGTCGGTGCCGTCGCAGACCGCGTCCACGTCCATTTCGATGGCGCAGTTGAGGAAGTGGTCCAGCAGCACCGGGCTGTCGTTGGACACTTGCACTGCTTCACGCAGGTAGCGCTTGAGCTCGTCCAGTTCGTAGACGATTTCCATCGCGCGGCCGCCCAGTACGTAGGACGGGCGAACCACCAGCGGGTAGCCGATCACGCCAGCGGCGCGGATGGCTTCTTCTTCGCTGCGCACGGTGGCGTTCGGCGGCTGCAGCAGGTTCAGGCGCTGAACCATCTGCTGGAAACGCTCGCGGTCTTCGGCGCGGTCGATGGCGTCAGGGCTGGTACCGATGATCGGCACACCGGCTTCTTCCAGGGCACGGGCCAGTTTCAGCGGGGTCTGGCCGCCGTACTGGACGATCACGCCTTTGGGCTTCTCGACGCGTACCACTTCCAGCACGTCTTCCAGGGTCAGTGGCTCGAAGTACAGACGGTCGGAGGTGTCGTAGTCGGTGGACACGGTTTCCGGGTTGCAGTTGACCATGATGGTTTCGTAACCATCGTCACGCAGCGCCAGGGCCGCGTGCACGCAGCAGTAGTCGAACTCGATGCCTTGGCCGATACGGTTCGGGCCACCGCCCAGGATCATGATCTTTTCACGGTCCGACGGGTTGGCTTCGCACTCTTCCTCGTACGTGGAGTACAGGTAGGCGGTGTCAGTGGCAAACTCGGCGGCGCAGGTGTCAACGCGCTTGTAGACCGGGAAGATCTCCAGCTTGTGGCGGTGACGACGCAGATTCTTGTCGGTCACACCCAGCAGCTTGGCCAGGCGCTGGTCCGAGAAACCCTTGCGCTTGAGCTTGAGCATCAACGCCTTGTCGATGTCGGCCAGGCCCAGGGTCTTGACCTTCTCTTCGTCCTTGATCAGGTCTTCGATCTGCACCAGGAACCAGTGGTCGATAGCGGTCAGGGCGAAGATCTCGTCGCAGGTCATGCCGGCGCGGAAGGCGTCGGCCACGTACCAGATGCGCTCGGCGCCCGGAACGGTCAGCTCGCGCTTCAGAATGCTGTGGAACTCGGGGTTGCTTGGCTCGACTTTCGGGTCCAGGCCGCAAACGCCTACTTCCAGGCCGCGCAGGGCTTTCTGCAGGGATTCCTGGAAGGTACGGCCGATGGCCATGACTTCACCCACGGATTTCATCTGGGTGGTCAGGCGGGCGTCGGCTTTCGGGAATTTCTCGAAGGCGAAACGTGGCAGCTTGGTGACGACGTAGTCGATGGACGGCTCGAAGGACGCCGGGGTCTTGCCACCGGTGATGTCGTTCTGCAGTTCGTCCAGGGTGTAACCCACGGCCAGCTTGGCCGCGACCTTGGCGATCGGGAAACCGGTAGCCTTGGACGCCAGTGCCGAAGAACGCGAAACGCGCGGGTTCATCTCGATCACGACCATGCGGCCCGTGTTCGGGCAGATACCGAACTGCACATTGGAACCACCGGTTTCAACGCCGATCTCGCGCAGTACCGCCAGCGAGGCGTTACGCAGGATCTGGTATTCCTTGTCGGTCAGGGTCTGGGCCGGGGCCACGGTAATGGAGTCACCGGTGTGCACGCCCATCGGGTCGAAGTTCTCGATGGAGCAGACGATGATGCAGTTGTCCTTTTTGTCGCGGACCACTTCCATCTCGTACTCTTTCCAGCCGATCAGCGACTCGTCGATCAGCAGTTCCTTGGTTGGCGACAGGTCCAGACCACGGGCGCAGATTTCTTCGAACTCTTCACGGTTGTAGGCGATGCCGCCACCGGTGCCACCCATGGTGAACGAAGGACGAATGATGCACGGGAAGCCCAGCTTCTCCAGTACGGCATTGGCCTCTTCCATGGTATGGGCGATACCCGAGCGCGGGCAGGCCAGGCCGATGTCTTTCATGGCCTTGTCGAAGCGCGAACGGTCTTCGGCCTTGTCGATGGTGTCAGCGTTGGCACCGATCATTTCCACGCCGAACTTTTCCAGCACGCCTTCGCGTTCCAGGTCCAGGGCGCAGTTCAGGGCGGTCTGGCCACCCATGGTCGGCAGCAAGGCGTCCGGGCGCTCTTTCTCGATGATCTTGGCAACGGACTGCCACTTGATCGGCTCGATGTAGGTGGCGTCGGCCATGGCCGGGTCGGTCATGATGGTGGCCGGGTTGGAGTTCACCAGGATGACGCGATAGCCCTCTTCGCGCAGGGCTTTGCAGGCCTGGGCGCCGGAGTAGTCGAATTCACAGGCCTGGCCGATCACGATGGGGCCGGCGCCGAGAATCAGGATGCTTTTTATGTCTGTACGTTTTGGCATGGTTGTCACTCAAATCCGCAGGTCAGTCGGCAGGCCCTGAGGCGAGCCGCCTTGAACATTCTTTGGCGGCGCCGGGCAGGCAATCTCCGCTTGGGGCGGGGCCTGCGCGGCGCGCATTACGCTTGCGACGGCTTCACTCAGCGGCGCTTGGCCATGGCGTCGATGAAGCGGTCGAACAGCGGGGCCACGTCGTTCGGGCCTGGGCTGGCTTCAGGGTGGCCCTGGAAGCTGAACGCGCTCTTGTCGGTGCGCTCGATGCCCTGCAGGGTACCGTCGAACAGCGACTTGTGGATCGCCCGCACGTTGCTTGGCAAGGTGGCCTCGTCCACGGCGAAACCGTGGTTCTGGCTGGTGATCATCACAACGCCGGTGTCCAGGTCCTGGACCGGGTGGTTGGCACCGTGGTGGCCATGGCCCATCTTCACGGTCTTGGCGCCGGAAGCCAGGGCCAGCAGCTGGTGACCCAGGCAGATACCGAAGACCGGAATCTCGGTTTCCAGCACTTCCTTGATGGCCTGGATAGCGTAGTCGCAAGGCTCGGGGTCACCTGGGCCATTGGACAGGAACACGCCATCGGGGTTCAGGGCCAGGACGTCCTTGGCAGGGGTCTGGGCCGGCACCACGGTCAGGCGGCAGCCGCGCTCTACCAGCATGCGCAGAATGTTCAGCTTCACGCCGTAGTCGAAGGCAACCACGTGGTAGGGCAGTTCGCTGTCGGCGATTTCCGGGTGGCTGTCAGTGGCCAGGTTCCAGACGCTGGAGCGCCACTGGTAGCTTTCCTTGGTGCTGACTTCCTTGGCCAGGTCCATGCCCTTGAGGCCCGGGAAGCCGCGCGCAGCGGCGATGGCCGCTTCTTCGGAGATGTCGTCACCGGCCATGATGCAGCCGTTCTGGGCGCCTTTCTCACGCAGGATGCGGGTCAGGCGACGGGTGTCGATACCGGCGATGGCGACAACGTTGTTGGCCTTCAGGTAGTCCGACAGGGACAGGGTGTTACGCCAGTTGCTGGCAACCAGTGGCAGGTCACGAATGACCAGGCCGGCGGACCATACGCGGTTCGACTCGGCATCTTCAGGTGTAGTACCGGTGTTGCCGATGTGCGGGTAGGTCAGGGTAACGATCTGCTGGGCATAGGAAGGATCGGTAAGGATTTCCTGATAGCCGGTCATTGCGGTGTTGAACACCACCTCACCGACAGTCTGGCCGTCGGCGCCAATGGCTTCACCGCGAAAAATGCTGCCATCAGCAAGGGCAAGTATGGCTGGCTTAGTCAAGAAGACCTCCCGTAAATAAAACCTGAAAGGGCGATCGCAGGTTGTAAAAAAGCGGAATGACGTATAGACACGTCACCCCGCTTCTTCATCGAATTATCTGCGCGCTTTTAGTGGACACACTAAAGCTGTAGCTTACAGAAAAATGATTTTTTTATCTACCGCCATTGAGCCTGAAAGGCAGAGGAATGCGACAAGGGATCGCTTGGCGGGGTAAAACGGGGGATTCGAGGGGCATATTGTACGCCGCAGCGGCCCGCGCGGCGAGCTTTATCGCGCCAACACACCGCCCACCGCCGCCCCTTGTGGGACCGGGCGCAGCTCGGGAAGCGTGCTACGCGGTGTAGCTGGAGCACCGCGGTGACCGCTTCCCGAGCTTCGCCCGGTCCCACAGGGGAACGGAGCGAGCCGGGCAATCAATGCAGGTCGAGCACGTCCTGCATGTCGTACAGGCCGGCGGCCTTGCCGTCGAGCCACAGCGCGGCACGTACCGCACCCTTGGCGAAGGTCATGCGGCTGGAAGCCTTGTGGGTGATTTCCAGGCGCTCGCCTTCGGCAGCGAACAGCACAGTGTGGTCACCCACCACATCGCCGCCACGCACGGTGGCAAAGCCGATGGTGTCGCGCTCACGCACGCCGGTATGACCTTCACAGCCATACACAGCCACCTTGGACAAGTCGCGGCCGAGGGCCTTGGCAACCACCTCACCCATGCTGACCGCCGTGCCCGAGGGCGCGTCGACCTTGTTGCGGTGGTGGGCCTCGATGATCTCGATGTCCGCCTCCTCGCCCATCACTCGCGCCGCCAGGTCCAGCAGCTTGAACGACAGGTTCACGCCAACGCTGAAGTTGGAGGCGAAGACGATCGGGATGTCCTTCCCCGCCTCCACCAGCAACTGCTTCTGCTCGACATTCAGGCCCGTGGTGCCGATGACCATGGCCTTGCCTGCCGCGCGGCAGAAAGCCAGGTTCTTCAACATCACCTCCGGCAGGGTGAAATCGATCAGGACGTCGAATTCATCGGCCACCTGCTCCAGGTTACCCGACAGCTGCACACCGATACGGCCCAGCGAAGCCAGCTCGCCAGCGTCAGCACCAACCATGGTGCTACCGGGGCGAACCACCGCGGCGGTCAGCCCGGCCTGCGGTGCGCGCTGCGAAACCGCCTCGACCAGATTCCTGCCCATGCGCCCCGCAGCGCCCATCACCGCAATACGTCTCATACCTGAACCCTTACAAATCGCCGAAGAAACGCTTCATACCCTCGAACCAGCCACTGGCCTTGGGCGAATGCGAGCTGTCACCTTCCAGGGTGCCGCGGAACTCTTCCAGCAGTTCACGCTGACGACGGCTGAGGTTGACCGGGGTTTCCACGGCGACGCGGCACATCAGGTCGCCGGCGCCACCGCCACGCACAGGGGCGACGCCCTTGCCACGCAGGCGGAACTGCTTGCCGGTCTGGGTGCCTTCCGGGATCTTGAGCTTGACGCGGCCGTCCAGGGTGGGCACTTCCAGCTCGCCACCCAGGGCTGCCTCGGTGAAGCTGATCGGTACTTCACAGTACAGGTGCTTGCCGTCGCGCTGGAAAATGTCGTGCTCGCGCACGCTGATCACCACATACAGGTCGCCGGTCGGACCACCCTGGGTGCCGGCTTCGCCTTCGCCCGACAGGCGGATGCGGTCACCGGTGTCGACGCCAGCCGGCACTTTCACCGACAGGGTCTTGTACTCTTCCACGCGGCCTTCGCCACGGCAGGAGTCGCACGGGTCGGAAATGATCTTGCCCTGGCCATGGCAACGCGGGCAGGTCTGCTGCACCGAGAAGAAGCCCTGCTGCATGCGCACCTGGCCGATACCGCCACAGGTTGGGCAGGTAACCGGCGCCGAGCCTTTCTTGGCGCCCGAGCCGTCACAGGGTTTGCAGTTGACCAGGGTAGGCACGCGAATGCTGACCGTGGTGCCGCGAACGGCTTCTTCCAGGTTCAGCTCCAGGGTGTAGCGCAGGTCGCTGCCGCGCTGGGCACCGCCACGGGAACCGCCGCGGCCGCCGCCACCGAAGAAATCGCTGAAGACATCGCCGAAGATGTCGGAGAAATTGGCACCGCCGAAACCGGCACCGCCGCCACCCATGCTCGGGTCGACACCGGCATGACCGTACTGGTCATACGCAGCGCGCTTGCTGGAGTCGGACAGCACTTCGTAAGCCTCGTTGGCTTCCTTGAACATGTCTTCCGACGCTTTGTCGCCCGGGTTGCGGTCAGGGTGGTGCTTCATCGCCAGGCGGCGATAGGCCTTTTTCAGATCGGCGTCGCTGGAGCCGCGCTCGACCCCCAGAACCTCGTAATAGTCACGCTTTGACATAGTTCTATTTACTCTTCAGGACGTCGGAGCACTCAGGCGCCTCCGACCGTGCCGACAGCATCCGAGTCAGTCGCATGCTGTAAAAATTCGTCTATTCCAGACACGCCAACGCGGGAGCAAGCCCCCGCGCGGCGACATCCTACCAGCCACTGCCCGAGGGCAGTGAACTGGCCGACCAACAAACAAGGTTTACTTGTTGTGGTCTTTGACTTCTTCGAACTCGGCGTCGACGACGTCGTCGTGCTTGGCAGCCTCTTCAGGTTGAGCCGCGGCACCAGCAGGCTGCTCGGCCTGTTCGGCGTACAGCTTCTGGGCAACCGGGGCGCTGACTTTCGACAGCTCTTCGACCTTGGCGTCGATAGCGGCCTTGTCGTCGCCTTTGACAGCGGCTTCCAGGGCAACCACGGCAGCTTCGATGGCAGTTTTCTCTTCAGCAGTGACCTTGTCACCGGCGTCAGCGACCATTTTGCGAGTCGAGTGAACCAGCGCGTCACCCTGGTTACGGGCGCCAGCCAGCTCTTCGAACTTGCGGTCTTCTTCCGAGTTCGCTTCGGCGTCGCGGATCATCTGTTGAATTTCTTCGTCAGACAGGCCGGAGTTGGCCTTGATCACGATCGACTGGGTCTTGCCGGTGGCCTTGTCTTTGGCGCCTACGTGCAGGATGCCGTTGGCGTCGATGTCGAAGGTCACTTCGATCTGTGGAACACCGCGTGGTGCTGGCGGGATCTCGGCCAGGTCGAACTTGCCCAGAGACTTGTTCTGGGCAGCCTGCTTGCGCTCACCTTGCAGCACGTGAATGGTCACGGCGCTCTGGTTGTCGTCGGCAGTGGAGAAAACCTGCGATTTCTTGGTAGGAATCGTGGTGTTCTTCTCGATCAGCGCGGTCATCACGCCACCCATGGTTTCGATACCCAGGGTCAGCGGGCTGACGTCCAGCAGCAGAACGTCTTTCACGTCACCAGCCAGCACGGCGCCCTGGATGGCAGCACCCATGGCAACGGCTTCGTCGGGGTTGACGTCTTTACGGGCTTCTTTACCGAAGAAATCGGTAACAGCCTTCTGAACCAGTGGCATACGGGTCTGACCGCCGACCAGGATCACGTCGTTGATCGAACCTACGTCGATACCGGCGTCTTTCAGGGCGATCCGGCAAGGCTCGATGGTGCGCTGAACCAGGTCTTCAACCAGCGATTCCAGCTTGGCACGCGAGATTTTCACGTTCAGGTGCTTCGGACCGGTGGCGTCTGCAGTGATGTACGGCAGGTTGACGTCGGTCGACTGGCTGGACGACAGCTCGATCTTGGCTTTCTCGGCGGCTTCTTTCAGGCGCTGCATGGCCAGCGGGTCACCCTTGAGGTTCATGCCGCTTTCTTTCTTGAACTCGTCGACGAGGTAGTCGATCAGGCGGATGTCGAAGTCTTCACCACCCAGGAAGGTGTCGCCGTTGGTGGCCAGTACTTCGAACTGGTGCTCACCATCGACTTCGGCGATTTCGATGACCGAAACGTCGAAGGTACCGCCACCCAGGTCGTAGACGATCACGGTGTGGTCGCCCTTGGCCTTGTCCATGCCGTAGGCCAGAGCGGCCGCGGTGGGTTCGTTGATGATGCGCTTGACGTCCAGGCCAGCGATGCGGCCGGCGTCCTTGGTTGCCTGGCGCTGGCTGTCGTTGAAGTACGCAGGCACGGTGATGACCGCTTCGGTCACCGCTTCGCCCAGGTAGTCTTCAGCGGTTTTCTTCATTTTCTTCAGGATTTCGGCGGAAATCTGTGGCGGTGCCATTTTCTGGCCGTTCACTTCCACCCAGGCGTCGCTGTTGTCAGCCTTGACGATCTTGTAAGGGACCATCTGGATGTCTTTCTGGACGACTTCTTCGTCGAAACGACGGCCGATCAGACGCTTTACCGCGTACAGAGTGTTGTGCGGGTTGGTAACCGCCTGACGCTTGGCCGACTGGCCAACCAGGGTTTCGCCGTCGTTGGCGTACGCGATGATCGACGGGGTGGTACGAGCGCCTTCAGCGTTCTCGATGACCTTGGCCTTGCCGTTTTCCAGAATGGAGACGCAGGAGTTGGTGGTCCCCAGGTCGATGCCGATAATCTTGCCCATGTTAACTCTCCCGAAACTTTGGATTTGGATGCCGCAGCAGTAGTGGCTGACTGCGGTAGCACTTAAACGCTTGACATCAAAATGGGGGCCCGTGGATGAATTTCAAGGCCCACCATTAACAGAAGTTTCACGCCTGCTCGTCGATGGACGGCGACACCGGCGCGGGGGCCTTGCTGACCACCACCATGGCGGGGCGCAGCAGGCGGCCATTGAGCTGGTAGCCCTTCTGGAACACCTTGAGCACGCTGTTGGGTTCCACGTCGGCGCTTTCCTGCATGGCCATCGCCTGGTGGTGCTCGGCGTTGAACGGCTGGCCATGGGGGTCGATGGCTTCGAGGTTGTAGCGCTTGAGGGTGTCCTCGAACATTTTCAGCGTCAGCTGCATGCCTTCACGCATGGGGCGCAGCGCTTCATCGTCGGCGCTGCTCAGCTCAACGCCACGCTCCAGGCTGTCCATGATCGGCAGCAGGTCGGAGGCGAATTTTTCCAGCGCGAACTTGTGTGCCTTCTCTACGTCCTGGTCGGCGCGGCGGCGCACGTTCTGCAGGTCGGCGGCCACGCGCAGGGACTGGTCCTGGGCAGCGGCCAGTTGCTCTTCAAGGGTTTTCACCCGCGCAGCGAGATCATCGGCGCCGGCTTCGCCAGCCTGGTTTGCATCGAGATTCTGTTCGTCCAGAGTCTGTTCGTCAGCCATCAGGGTTCTCCTTTCAATTTCGTCTGCGAGCTCGACTCGCGCTTCTGCCCGCTATATGGGGTCGCAATTCTCAGCTTCAAGGGCAGCGATGCACGCTTGTGCATATTGGCAAATGCCGCGGCGCGATTAAAAAAGCCGCCATGCGAGCCAATGGTGCTAAACGAGGGCATTGTCAGCGCGAATAAAAACACTGTATAAATAACCAGACCTTTTAAGCCCGGGAGCCGCCCCATGCTGGTGCACCTATCCGTACACAACTACGCCATCGTCGAACACCTCGACCTGGAGCTCGCGCGCGGCATGAGCGTGATCACCGGCGAGACCGGCGCGGGCAAGTCCATCATGCTCGACGCCCTGGGGCTTACCCTAGGTGACCGCGCCGACAGCGGCGTAGTTCGACCGGGTGCAGACAAGGCCGACATTCTCGCCACCTTCGATCTGGTGGACATTCCCGAGGCCCGCACCTGGCTCAACGAACGCGACCTGGACGGCAGCGGCCCGTGCATTCTGCGTCGAGTGATCACCGCTGAAGGCCGCTCGCGCGGCTATATCAATGGCACCCCCTGCCCCCTGGGCGACCTGAAAGCCCTGGGCGAACTGCTGATCGACATCCACAGCCAGCACGAACACCAGTCGCTGCTGAAAACCGACACCCACCGCCGCCTGCTGGACGAATACGCCGGCGCCACCGACCTGGCCCGCCAGGTTCAGCTGGCCGCGCACAAGTGGCGCCAGACCCGTCAGGAGCTCGACCGCCTGTCGAATTCCGGCGACGAACAACGCGCCCGCCACCAGTTGCTCAGCTACCAGCTGGAGGAACTGGAAAACCTCAACCTGGGCGAGAACGAGCTGGAGCTGCTGGAGCAGGAACACAAGAACCTGACCAACGCCGAGGCCCTGTTCGGCATCTGCCGCCAGGTCATCGACCATTGCAGCGAAAACGACTCGGGCAATGTGCTCAGCGCCCTGACCGCCAGCCTCAACCGCCTGACCGCCGTGCATAATGCCCCGCGCGCACTGGGCGAGGCCGCCAGCATGCTGTCCAGCGCGCAGATCCAGGTGGAAGAAGCGGTGGGTGAGCTCAACCGCTTCCTCGATCATTTCGACGCTGACCCGGCGCGTCTGCAGCAACTGGAAGAGCGCCTGGACACCATCTATACCCTGGCGCGCAAGCATCGCATCCACCCCACCGAAGTGGCGGCGCTGCAACAGAAGCTGCTGGACGAGATCGAGACCCTCAACGCCAACGACGAATCCGTCGAACGCCTGGGCGACGAAGTGGCGGCCTACGCGCGCCATTACCAGGAAAAGGCCCAGGAGCTCAGCCGCCTGCGCCAGCACGCGGCCACCGGCCTGGCCGCGGCGGTGGAAGTGGAAATCCAGCGCCTGGGCATGCCCGGCGGGCGATTCACCATCGAACTGCGCCCGCTCGGCACCGACGACCTCGCGCCCCATGGCCTGGAGCAAGTGGAATTGCTGGTCAGCGCCAACCCGGGCCAGCCGCTCAAGCCGTTGGCGAAAGTGGCTTCGGGGGGTGAACTGTCGCGCATCAGCCTGGCGATCCAGGTCATCACCGCCCAGACCTCGCGGGTGCCGACCCTGGTGTTCGACGAAGTGGACGTGGGCATCGGCGGCCCTACCGCGGAAATCGTCGGCCAATTGCTGCGCCGCCTGGGTGAACGTGGCCAGGTGCTGACCGTCACCCACCTGCCGCAGGTAGCGGCCCAGGGGCACCACCACCTGTTCGTGCACAAGGTGCGCGGCAGTGACGAGACTCGCACGGCGGTGGCCAGCCTTAATAAAGGAGAGCGCGTGGAAGAGGTGGCACGCATGCTGGGCGGCATCGACCTGACCAAGGAATCGCTGGCGCACGCCAAGAAGATGGTCGTCACTGCCCGCTGCGGCTGACGATCACGGCCGCCCGGCGCCACAACGGGCTGGCGACACGCTCCAGAAAGCACGAAGGCGACCCTAGGGTCGCCTTCGTTCGTTACGCCAGTCGATTACTTCTTCTTGCGTACGTGCAGGACCAGGTTATGGTCAACCAGCTCATAGCCATGCTTCTCGGCAATGGCGTGCTGCAGTTCCTCGATGTCCTTGTCGACGAACTCAATCACCTCGCCGGAGTCCACATCGACCATATGGTCGTGGTGGCCACCGTCGGCCAGTTCGAAGACGGCGTGGCCGCCATCGAAGTTATGACGAACCACCAGGCCAGCAGCTTCGAATTGGGTCAGTACACGGTAAACCGTGGCCAGGCCCACATCTTCGCCTGCTTCCATCAGTGCCTTGTAGACGTCCTCGGCGCTCATGTGGCGTTGCTCTGCGCCGTCAAGCATTTGCAGGATCTTGACTCGAGGCAGGGTCACCTTGAGGCCGGCTTTTCGTAACTCGCTATTTTCAACCATGGTCAGCTTTCTCGCCGATGCTGCTTCGCAGCTTCTCTTAATGCGGGTATGATCGGGGTTTACGTTGTCCCAGCCAAGATAGTGGAAGTCGCCCACCGATGCAAAACACCAAGCACTTGCTATTCAGCCTCACCTTCGTGGGACTGCTCGCACTCGCCGGTTGTTCATTCCCCGGGGTTTACAAAATCGACATCCAGCAGGGCAATGTCGTCACGCAGGACATGATAGACCAGTTACGCCCGGGAATGACCCGCCGGCAAGTACGGTTTATCATGGGCAACCCCCTGCTGGTCGATACGTTTCATGCCAATCGCTGGGATTACCTCTACAGTATCCAGCCAGGTGGCGGCGAACGCCAGCAGGAACGGATGAGCGTTTTCTTCAATGAAAATGACCAACTGGCCAGCCTGTCCGGTGATTTCATGCCCGGCGTGAGCAAAGACCAGACCATCCTGGGCACCCCAGGTGCCGCGCCAGCCGCGCCAGTGGACAACACCGCCCAACCGGCGCCGGAAGCACCCGCCAAGCCGGGCTCCACCCTGGACCAGATCCAGCGCAGCGTCGACGACGTGAAGGTTATCCCGGTACCAACGCCTACGCCTATCGAGTCCAACCCTCAGTAAGCAGGCGTCACCAAAAAGCCCGGCACATGTGCCGGGCTTTTTATTGGCCGCCGCTGGCCTTGGCTTTCGCCGCGCGCATCCGTCGCACCTCTTTCGGGTCGGCGACCAAGGGCCTATACAGCTCGATGCGGTCGCCCTCCTCCACGGCGTGCGCAGCCGGATCGGGCACCACCTTGCCGAAAATGCCCACAGGGCACTCCAGCAACGCCACTTCGGGAAACCGCTCGGCGATCCCAGAACGTTGCACGGCTTCGCGAACAGAGCAACCCGCGGGCACCTGAACGCTCAACAACACCTGCCGGTCGGCGGCGGCAAACACCACCTCGACCTCGACCATGGCCTCAGCCATACAGTTGCTTGGCGCGCTGGCAGAAAGCATCCACCAGGGTGTTGGCCGCCTGGTTGAACAACGGGCCCAGGGTGGCGCGAACGATGGAGCCGGCGTAGTCGAACGACATGTCCAGGCTGATCTTGCAGGCCTTGTCGCCCAAAGGCTTGAACACCCACAGGCCATGCAACTGGGTGAACGGGCCTTCCTCGAGGTTCATTTCGATGGTGTTGCCAGGCACCAGTACATTTCGCGTGACAAATTTCTGCGAAAGGCCGCCCTTGGCGACTTCAAGGCTGGCGCGCATCAGTACGTCAGTTTCCTCGAGCACTGTGCTGGACGAACACCACGGCAGGAACTTGGGGTAGCTCGCCACGTCGTTGACCAGGTCGTACAGGGCCTGTGCGGGGTAAGGCAGCAGGGCCGAACGTTGGATATGCGTAGTCATGAGTGCGTCATTTCCTCCGGTGCCTTCCAGTCGACAACAACAAGGCCCAGGTGATCAAAAAAGATCGCGCATTGTCCGGGATAACCCGCACAGGCTCAAGCACGTATACACCGTAGCCGACAACGCCGCGACTGCCTATAATGCGCCCCCTATGGCCAAACAAAAGAAACACCCCGAAGGGACTATCGCGCAGAACAAGAAGGCGCGACACGATTACTTCATCGAGCACAAGTTCGAGGCCGGTCTGGTCCTGTCCGGTTGGGAAGTAAAAAGTCTGCGTGCCGGCAAGGCGCAGTTGATCGACAGCTACGTCCTGCTCAAGGATGGCGAAGCCTGGCTGCTGGGCAGCCATATCACGCCCTTGACCGCGGCCAGCACACACGTCATCGCTGACCCGGTACGTACCCGTAAACTGCTGCTCAACAAGCGCGAGCTGGAAAAGCTGTTCACCCTGGTGCAACAGAAAGGCTACGCCTGCGTGGCGCTGTCCATGTACTGGAAGCAGCACCTGATCAAGTGCGAAATCGCGCTGGGCAAGGGCAAGAAGGAATACGACAAGCGCCATACCGAGCGCGAGCGTGATTCCGACCGCGAATTGCACCGCGCCGTGCGCACCAAGGGCAAGGACGAGTAGCCTCGAAGGGGCCTATGCCTGCGGAGCCGGGCGAAGCTAGGGAAAAGAACACGGCGCACCGAGGTGCCCTGTCCCGGCTTCACCCTGCCCCACAGCGTCATAGCCCCTTGCGGCGCTCTGCCCGTGCCACGCGCTGCACCTGCTGCCTGACTTCGTCGAGCACTTCCTGCACATATAGGATGTGACGGCTGGAGATTTCTCGGGCGTCTTCCGCACGCCCCTCGATAATGGCCAGGTACAGCTCGCGGTGCTGACTGATCAGCATGTCGCGGGTTTCACTGCGCTGCTGGTACATCCCACCAATGTTGATCACCACGTTGCGCTTGAGCAGGTCGAACAGCCCGCGAATGGTGTGCAGCAACACCGCGTTGTGGCTGGCCTCAGCGATAGCCAGGTGGAAATTGGCATCGGCCGCGCCCTCTTCGGCGCGCGTAACCTGGTCTTCCCGGGCGTAGCAATCCAATAGCGCCTCGAACGCCACCTTCAACCGTTCACGGTCCAGTTCGGTAGCGCGCTTGGCCGCATAGAAGGCGCAAGACGCCTCCAGCGTGTGGCGAAACTCCAGCAGGTCGCGCTGGGATTCAGGGTTGCTTTCCAGCAACTGCATCAACGGGTCACTGAAGGTCGACCCCAACGTTTCCACCACGTAGTTGCCGCCACCCTGACGGCTGATCAGCATGCCCTTGGCCACCAGTTTCTGAATAGCCTCGCGCAACGACGGCCGCGACACCCCGAACTGTTCAGCTAGCACGCGCTCTGCCGGCAGCCGCTCCCCGGCACGCAGGGTGCCTTCCAGAATCATGCCTTCGAGGCGCTCGACGATATCGTCGGACAACCGCCGTTGGCGGACCTGATCAAACGCCATCACTACCTCTCCACTCATCCCACCACGACGAAAGTATCAGGGTGACAAATTGACACACTGACAGCAGGGCCTCTAACCTAGCACTTGCGCATTGTAAATTGGTATGACCAATTTGCCAATGCCAGTGCGACGCCTGACCAACAACAATTAGGGGCCACCCCACATGCAAACCTGGCAACAACTCTACAGCCCGCTCGGCAGCCTCGGCCTGTCCGCGCTCGCCGCTGTCATCCCGATCGTTTTCTTCTTCCTCGCCCTGGCCGTGCTGCGCCTCAAAGGCCACGTGGCGGGCAGCATCACCTTGGTACTGGCGGTGCTGGTGGCGATCTTCGCCTTCGGCATGCCCACCGACATGGCCCTGGCCGCAGCCGGCTACGGGTTCATCTACGGCCTGTGGCCCATCGCCTGGATCATCGTGGCAGCGGTATTCCTCTACAAGCTGACCGTCAAGAGCGGCCAGTTCGAGATCATCCGCAGCTCGGTGCTGTCCATCACCGATGACCAGCGCCTGCAGGTATTGCTGATCGGTTTCTGCTTCGGCGCGTTCCTGGAAGGCGCGGCCGGCTTCGGCGCGCCAGTGGCCATCACCGCCGCGCTGCTGGTCGGCCTGGGGTTCAACCCGCTGTACGCCGCCGGCCTGTGCCTGATCGCCAACACCGCCCCGGTAGCCTTCGGCGCCCTGGGCATTCCGATCATCGTCGCGGGCCAGGTCACCGGCATCGACGCGTTCAAGATCGGCGCCATGGCCGGCCGCCAATTGCCCCTGCTGTCGGTGTTCGTGCCGTTCTGGCTGGTGTTCATGATGGACGGCAAGCGCGGCGTGCGTGAGACCTGGCCGGCGGCCCTGGTGGCGGGTGGCAGCTTCGCCATCACCCAGTATTTCACGTCCAACTTCATCGGCCCGGAGTTGCCGGACATCACCTCGGCGCTGGTCAGCCTGATTGCCTTGACCCTGTTCCTGAAGGTCTGGCAACCGCACCGCAGCGCCGGTGACCACATCGCCGGCACGGCCGAAGGCGCCGCGGCCGTGGCCAGCGTCGGTGGCTTCGGCAAACCCCGCGTGCAACTGGATTCGCCCTACAGCTTTGGCGAGATCTTCAAGGCCTGGTCGCCGTTCCTGATCCTGACCGTGCTAGTGACCATCTGGACCCTCAAACCCTTCAAGGCCATGTTTGCCGCAGGCGGCGCGTTGTACGCCACGGTGTTCAACTTCGCCATCCCGCACCTGGACCAACTGGTGATCAAGGTCGCCCCCATCGCGGCCACGCCTACCCCCATCGCCGCGGTGTTCAAACTGGACCCCATCGCCGCCACCGGCACGGCGATCTTCCTGGCCGCGCTGATCTCCATGGCCGTGCTGAAAATCAAGGCGCATATTGGTCTGACCACTTTTAAAGAGACCTTGTACGAACTGCGCTGGCCCATCCTGTCCATCGGCATGGTGCTGGCGTTTGCCTTCGTCACCAACTACTCGGGCATGTCTTCCACCATGGCCCTGGTGCTGGCGGCGACGGGCGCGGCGTTCCCGTTCTTCTCGCCGTTCCTGGGTTGGCTGGGGGTGTTCCTGACCGGTTCCGATACCTCGTCCAACGCCCTGTTCAGTTCATTGCAGGCCACCACCGCGCACCAGATCAACGTCAGCGACACGCTGTTGGTGGCGGCCAATACCAGCGGCGGCGTGACCGGCAAGATGATCTCGCCGCAGTCCATTGCCGTGGCCTGCGCCGCCACCGGCCTGGTAGGCAAGGAGTCCGACCTGTTCCGCTTCACCCTCAAGCACAGCCTGTTCTTCGCCACCATCGTCGGCCTGATCACCCTGGCCCAGGCGTACTGGTTCACCGGCATGCTGGTGCATTGATGCAACACGCCCGGCGCTGCCCTGGGCGGCGCCGGTACTGATAACCCCGGCCCACCGCGGCCGGATAACCGGGCCCACCCGGAGACAACGCCTGATGAGCGAGCTTTTCTACAACGCCGTACCGAATGCCACCCGCGTGGCGCCGCCCATTCCCCAGCCGCGCCAGTACCCGGCGAGCAAACCGGCTCGTGTGTACCTGTTCGGTACCTGCGTGGTCGACCTGTTCTACCCCGAGGCCGGCATGGACGCCATCCGCCTGCTGGAGCGCGAAGGCATCCGCGTGGACTTCCCCCAAGGCCAGAGCTGCTGCGGCCAACCGGCCTACACCAGCGGCTACACCGACCAGGCCCGGACCGTGGCCCGCGCGCAACTGGCACTGTTCGCCGGCGACCAGCCCGTGGTGGTGCCGTCCGGCTCGTGTGCCGGCATGCTGCGCCAGCACTACGCCGACCTGTTCAAGGACGAGCCTGAAACCCTCGAACAGGTGCAGGCCCTGGCGGAACGCACTTTCGAGCTGGCCGAATTCCTCCTGCACGTGTGCAAGGTGCAGCTCAAGGACAACGGCCAACCGGTCAAAGTGGCCCTGCACACCTCCTGCTCGGCACGCCGGGAAATGAACACCCACCTGCATGGCCGCGCGCTGTTGGCGCAATTAGAGAACGTGGAGCGCGTGGAGCACAGTCATGAAAGCGAATGCTGTGGCTTCGGTGGGACGTTTAGCGTACGCATGCCGGACATTTCCGGCGCCATGGTGGCCGACAAGACCCACAACCTGAAGGCATCCGGCGCCCATCAGGTGCTGAGCGCCGACTGCGGCTGCCTGATGAACATCAACGGCGCCCTGGAGAAGCAACGCGAGACCTTGCGCGGCCAGCACCTGGCGACGTTCCTGTGGCAACGCAGCGGGGGTAGCCGATGAACAGCCAGGCCCGCATCCCCGCCGTGGAAATCGACGACGACTTCCGCAGCCGCGCCCACACCGCCCTGGGCGACCCACAACTGCGCAGCAACTTCCGCAGCGCCATGGACTCGCTCATGACCAAGCGCGCCGTGGCCTTCGCCGACCCGGACGAGCGCGAGCAACTGCGCGCCCTGGGCAACGCCGTGCGCGCCCGCGCCCTGTCGAAACTACCTGACCTGCTGGAAACCCTGGAACGCAACCTCACCCGCAACGGCGTCAAGGTGCACTGGGCCGAGACAGTCGAGCAAGCCAACGGCATCGTCCAGTCGATCATCGACGCCCATGGCGCCAAGCAGGTGATCAAGGGCAAGTCCATGGTCAGCGAAGAAATGGAAATGAACCACGCCCTGGAGGCCCGCGGCATCGAATGCCTGGAGTCCGACATGGGCGAGTACATCGTCCAGCTGGACCACGAGAAGCCGTCCCACATCATCATGCCGGCCATTCACAAGAACGCCGGCCAGGTCGCCAGCCTGTTCCATGACAAACTGGGCGTGGAGTACACGAAGGACGTCGACCAGTTGATCCAGATCGGCCGCCGGGTACTGCGGCAGAAATTCTTCGAGGCCGACATCGGCGTGTCCGGGGTCAACTTCGCCGTCGCCGAAACCGGCACCCTGCTGCTGGTGGAAAACGAAGGCAACGGGCGCATGTCCACCACCGTGCCGCCGGTGCACATCGCCGTCACGGGCATCGAGAAAGTCGTCGAAAACCTGCGTGACGTGGTGCCACTGCTGTCCCTGCTGACCCGCTCGGCGCTGGGCATTCCCATCACCACCTACGTCAACATGATCAGCGGCCCGCGCCAGCCCGACGAGCGCGACGGCCCCCAGGAAGTGCACCTGGTGTTGCTGGACAATGGCCGCAGCCAGGCCTTCGCCGACGGCGAACTGCGCCAGACCCTCAACTGCATTCGCTGCGGCGCCTGCATGAACCACTGCCCGGTGTATACCCGCGTGGGCGGCCACACCTACGGCGAGGTGTACCCCGGCCCCATCGGCAAGATCATCACCCCGCACATGGTTGGCCTGGCCAAGGTGCCAGACCACCCCAGCGCCTCGTCGCTGTGCGGCGCCTGCGGTGAAGTGTGCCCGGTGAAAATCCCCATCCCGGCGTTGCTGCGCCGCTTACGCGAAGAAAACGTCAAGGCCCCCGACAGCCCCCATCCCGTCATGCGCGGCCAAGGCAGCAAATACTCGCGCAAGGAGCGCTTGATCTGGAACGCCTGGGCCACCCTCAACCGTCACCCACTGCTCTATAAAGCCTTCAGTTTTTTCGCCACGCGCCTGCGCCACTTGACGCCGAAGCACGTCGGCCCCTGGACGCAAAACCACAGCGCGCCGAAACCCGCCGCCCGCTCGCTACACGACATGGCCCGCGAGCATCTGGCCCAACAGGGAGGCCGCCCATGAGCGCCAAACAGAACATCCTGGCCAAACTGCGCAATAGCCTGATTGGCACCACGCCCATTGTGGATAACTTCGACGAGGGCCTGGTCACTCGCCCGTGGACTTATCCACAAGGCGAGCGCATCGCCCAGCTGCGCAAACTGATGGAAGCCGTGCACACGGAAATTCACCTGACCACTGACGCCGCTTGGCCCGCCCTGCTCGCGCAACTGCTGCGCGACCGGCAACTGCCCAACCTGCTGATCGCCCCTGGCACTGCCCACGGCCAACGCATCAGCGAACACTGGCAGCACCAAGCCGAACTGCCAGCGCTCAAAGCCTACGACCGCCCCGTGGAAGCCTGGAAAGCCGAGTTGTTCAACGACACCGCCGCCAGCCTGACCAGCACCCTGGGCGCCATCGCCGCCACCGGCAGCCTGATTCTGTGGCCTACCCGCGAAGAACCGCGGCTGATGAGCCTGGTGCCGCCGGTGCATTTCGCCCTGCTCAAGGCCAGCGAGATCCACGACAACTTCTACCAGGTGCAACGGCAGTTCAACTGGGCGGGCGGCATGCCCACCAACGCCCTGCTGGTGTCCGGCCCGTCGAAAACCGCCGACATCGAACAGGTACTGGCCTACGGCGCCCACGGCCCCAAAGACCTGGTGGTACTGATTCTGGAGGACCAATGAGCCTGCCTGCTGCGTTCCTGCGTGAAGCCTGCCAACTGATCCCGGCGGCGCGCCGCTTCGACGACCCCACTTCCACCCTGGCCTTCGGCACCGACGCCAGCTTCTACCGGCTGATCCCCAAGCTGGTGGTGCGGGTGGAATCAGAAGACGAAGTGGTGGCCCTGCTCACCCTCGCCCACCGCGAACAGGTGCCCGTCACCTTCCGCGCCGCCGGCACCAGCCTGTCCGGCCAGGCCATCAGCGACTCGGTACTGATCGTGCTGGGCGACAACTGGAACGGCCGCGAAATTCGCGGCCAGGGCACGCAGATCCGCCTGCAGCCCGGAGTCATCGGCGCCCAGGCCAACGCTTGGCTCGCGCCGTTCGGGCGCAAGATAGGCCCCGACCCGGCCTCCATCAATGCCTGCAAGATCGGCGGCATCGTCGCCAACAACGCCAGCGGCATGTGCTGCGGCACCGCGCAAAACACCTACCACACCCTGGCGGGCATCCGCCTGGTACTGGCCGACGGCACCCGCCTGGACAGCGAAGACCCGGCCAGCGTCGCCGCCTTCCGCGCCAGCCACGGCGCACTGCTGGACAGGCTGGCCGAACTGGGCCGCGAGACCCGCGCCAACAGCGAACTGGCCGCGCGCATCCGCCACAAATACCGTCTGAAAAATACCACTGGCCTGTCCCTCAACGCCCTGGTGGACTACGAAGACCCCCTGGATATCCTCAGCCACCTGCTGGTGGGCAGCGAAGGCACCCTGGGCTTCATCAGCGCGGTCACCTACGACACCGTCATCGACCACCCCTTCAAGGCCTCGGCACTGATCGTCTTCCCCGACGTAGAAACCTGCTGCAACGCCGTCACCGTGCTCAAGACCCAACCGGTCGCCGCCGTGGAACTGCTGGACCGCCGCAGCCTGCGCTCGGTGCAAGGCATGAAAGGCATGCCCGCCTTCGTGCGGGAATTGTCCGACGGCGCCTGCGCCCTGCTGATCGAATCCCGCGCCGCCAGCCAAGTGCTGCTGCACGAACAACTGGCGCAGATCATGGCCAGCCTGGCGCCGTTCCCAGTGGAACGCCAAGTCGACTTCAGCGAAGACCCAGTGGAAAACGCCCGCCTGTGGGCCATCCGCAAAGACACCTTCCCCGCCGTCGGCGCCGTGCGCCAGACCGGCACCACGGTCATCATCGAAGACGTCACCTTCCCCGTCGAACAACTGGCCATCGGCGTCAACCGACTGATCGCCCTGTTCGAAAAACACCGCTACGACGAAGCCATCCTCTTCGGCCACGCCCTGGAGGGCAACCTGCACTTCGTCTTCACCCAGGGCTTCAACAACCCCGAAGAAGTGGCGCGCTACCAGGCCTTCATGGACGACGTGGCGCAGTTGGTGGCCGTGGAATTCGGCGGCTCGCTGAAAGCCGAACACGGCACCGGCCGCAACATGGCGCCCTTCGTGGAACTGGAATGGGGCCACGACGCCTACCAGCTGATGTGGCAACTCAAGCGCCTGCTGGACCCCACCGGCATCCTCAACCCCGACGTGGTCCTCAGCGAAGACCCACACATTCACCTGAAAAATCTGAAGCCCATGCCCGCGGCCGACGACATCGTCGACAAATGCATCGAGTGCGGCTTCTGCGAACCGGTGTGCCCCTCCAAAGGCCTGACCCTCAGCCCGCGCCAGCGCATCGTGATGTGGCGCGACATCCAGGCAAAAAAACGCGCCGGCATCGACACCACGGCACTCGAACACGACTACCAATACCAGGGCATCGACACCTGCGCCGCCACCGGCCTGTGCGCCCAACGCTGCCCGGTGGGCATCAACACCGGCGAACTGGTGAAAAAACTGCGCGCCCAGGCCGCCCACCACCAGAAAACCGCCACCTGGCTGGGCGAGCACTTCGCTACCGCCCTCAACGGCGCGCGCTTCACCCTGCACGCCGCCAACGGCGCCCGCATGCTGCTGGGCGCCCCGCGCCTAGCCAGCCTGTCCGCCCGCCTCACCCGCGCCAGCAAAGGCCGCGTCCCGCAATGGACCCCGGCCATGCCCCAAGCGGAAAACGCCATCCGCTTCACCCCAGAGGTCACCGACGCCCGCCCGCGCGTGGTGTACCTGGCCGCCTGCGTGTCCCGCGTCATGGGCCCCGCCGCCAGCGACCGGGAACAAATGTCCCTGCTGGATAAAACCCGCGGCCTGCTGGAAAAAGCCGGCTACCAGGTGGTGTTCCCAGAAAACCAGGAGAACCTCTGCTGCGGCCAGCCCTTCGCCTCCAAAGGCTACGCCGAGCAGGCCGAACACAAACGCCAGGAACTGATCGCCGCGCTTCTCACCGCCAGCCGCGGCGGCCTGGACCCCATCTACTGCGACACCAGCCCCTGCACCCTGCGCCTGGTGCAAGACCTGGCCGACACCCGCCTGGACCTTTACGACCCGGTGCGCTTCATTCGCACCCACCTCATGGACAAACTAATCTTCACCCCCCAGGCCACGCCGATCGCCGTGCACGTCACCTGCAGCACCCAGCACCTGGGCGAGAGCCAGGCCCTGATCGACCTGGCGCGGCGCTGCAGCACCCAGGTGGTCATTCCCGAAGGCATCCACTGCTGCGGCTTCGCCGGCGACAAAGGCTTCACCACCCCCGAGCTCAACGACCACGCCCTGCGCACCCTCAAAAACGCCGTGCAGTACTGCGAGGAAGGCATCTCCACCAGCCGCACCTGCGAAATCGGCCTGAGCAGCCACAGCGGCATCGACTACCACAGCCTTGTCTACCTGGTGGACCGCGTTACCCGGCCGCGTGCGCTCTGAGACCGCGGTGTGCTTTTCCCGAGCTTCGCCCGGTCCCACAGGGTTGGCCCCAATCCCCGGCCCACCCCCTAGGACCGGGCGAAGCTCGGGAACCAGCCACCGCAGCCCTGGTAGGACCGGGCGAAGCTCGGGAACCAGCCACCTCTCCCTCCGAAGTATTCAGTTGCAATTGAAATAGGTTTTTCAGACTATCCGCGCGCAAATATTTCGAACCCCTTCACAGCCCCAAAGTCCATCTTTCATGGCCTGTGAAAAGGCTCACCGTCCACTCGGCACCGAGCCCCTGCGCAGCCGAGTCTTCCCCCTGTTCAGGAGGTTTTCCCATGAAACGTCTTACCCTCTCCGGCCTGTGCATCGCCACCGCCCTGCTGACGTCCCACGCCTTCGCCGCCGACGACCTGTGCGCCGCCAACCTGCAGAAAATCGACGACCAAGACAAAACCGCCGGCAGCGCCTCGGCGCAGATCATGGAAAGCAACAAGGAAGACATCCAGAAAGCCCAGGCCGCCCAGGCCAGCGGCGACAAAAAGACCTGCATCGCCCTGTCCACCCGCGTGCTGCAGGAATACGAAAAGGCCACCAACACCGACGGCAAGACCCAGTAACACGCCGTCAACGACAAGCGGTCGACTCTTGCCACGTTTTGTCGTAAACTGAACGCCTTGCCCGTTCACGCGGGCAGGCTAGAGCAGAAAGCGGGGCCGATTAGGATTCGACGCCGGTAACGAAACTTTAGGTGCATGCCGAGTGGGTAACAGAACTCGTAAATCCACTGTTGCAAACTTTATAATTGCCAATGATGACAATTACGGGGAATTCGCTCTCGCTGCGTAAGCGGCGCTAGCCTTCCCTTCTGGTAGCCTCGGCTCCAGCAATCGTTAGAGGATGTCTGTAAACTCGAAGCGATTGTCATATAGAACAGAATCGTCGCCTAGTACGTTGTGGACGAAGCGCCTAAAACTTACACAACTCGCCTGAAGCACCCTGCCCGTCGGGCGGCCGAGGGTTAACCTAGTAGACACGGCTAAGCATGTAGAACCGACAGCGGAGTACTGGCGGACGGGGGTTCAAATCCCCCCGGCTCCACCAAACAAAGCGTCACGAAAAAGGCACCTCTAGCGGGTGCCTTTTTTTGTTTCCGGGGTTTTACTGCCCCTTCATTCCCGCCAGAGATCGCACCCATGCTCCAAGAACGACTGGACCTGTTGAAGCTTGCCAAGCCTGTACGCAACCAGATCGATGACCTGGTTCGCGCGTTGAATGCGGCGAGTACGCGAGCGGATCTGGAGCGCGAAGCGAAAATGCAGATCGCCCTGATCGGCGAGCTCGAAAGCGGGCGAAAGGTAAAGCCCGCCGACGTGGAAACCCTGTACATCATCTTCGATGATGCCGTACAAGCCCGACTACGAGAACTCCCCACCGCCCCACGCCCGTAGCAGCGGACCTGGCCGCGTCAAAGCCAAACGCGGTCTGCTTAATACCGCTCCCGCCGAAGGCCGCGCCGGCCCTGTGCCCCAATGAGGTTCCAGGTTTCCTAGACCGGAACATCCTCTGAGAATAAAGCCTGGACGCAAACGGCAAGAGCGTACGCAGAGCATTTATGGCCGAGCTAACGAAAGTGCCCTATCTAACTCAACCCAAATATATCGATAGCGGTACTGAAGCCAGCAGATAGTCACTCTGTCCCTGTACCGCCTGAACAGGCTGACCTCACGCGCTCTAAGCATATTCCTGATATCGGCCTCCAGTTCTTCGCGGTTAAAGCAAGCCCAGATAGCAGGCAGCACGCTTTCCAGATTGGTGTGGCACACAGGCGCAACCTCAGAGAACAGAATCGCCTTTACTACCGAGGGCTCTACCCCTTGGATCTCACGGGCCATCGCAGCATAGTCCACGTCATTATCTACAAACGCGTCTGACAATGCCCACCAAAGTTTTGCGCGCTGTTGGTCGATCAGCGAACCTCCCACTTGGAAAACTCCTCTAGCTCATCATCCAGGCTATCGGCGGCGATGCTTCCCGCTACACCGCCCACAATGCTACCGGCGAGGACCACGGCCACCGCACATATCAAAGCGCCTGGGCCACAAATTAGTGGAACACCAAGAGCGCCCAACCTCCCCCCTGCCGCACCTCCGCCAGCGATGATAGTTTGACGCGACACCTCTTTAACCTTGTTGTCTGCGTTGATAATTTCATAGGCCGCAAAAGCTGCAGTCACTAGAATACCGACCTTGCCCATGACCTGCATTTTCTTGGTGCCACTACTTACACCGGCATTATCACGCCCAGAAGACTCGAGAATCGCATAATAAACCTTCCCTTTTTGCTCGACGCTCAAATTTTCATAGTTGGTATTGGTCAACCTATTGGCGTATCTATCCAAAACTTCCTGTAGCGTAGGGGGAAGTTTCTTCTTCCTTTCAGCGAAAGCCAAGCCCTGAGCCGATGTGAACTTTCGGTGTTCCAGCATGATCTTATTGCGCATCTCATGACAGAATTCAACACCTTCCCGAGCACTGATGCTGCCCGAGCTAACGTCTGAAATCGTCTGAGCGGACATACGCTTTATATTAGTCATGTAGCTGGATCGAGTTTTTGCATCCTTGATCGCATCAATGGAAAAGCGTGTCGCAGCGCCTTCAAAGCCTGCAATCGCGATGTCCAGCGGGGAGTCGCTCAGCGCATGGGCCTTCTGAACGACATAGCTTCCAGTCACGAGAAGCGGTTCTAGGTCATTCATATCCCGCCCTGCTCCAGAGCAGCGATGAGAAGGTCAAAAACCGAATCGCTTGAACCGCTAGATTGCTCATCAAAGGCAACTCTTTCACAAATTTTTCCACTCAACCCAATAAATTTGACTTGGTTAGCCGAGTTAAAAACTCCAGACTTAACCGTCCCATCATCGAAATGAAACTTGCAAGTAAGTCCTTCATAAGAGAAATCTGCAGGCAGGCTGAAACTTATCCAGGTCGACTGAATATTTAGAGGTGTGGGCGGAGTAAAAGGAGCCGGAGTATGCGTATCACCTATGATGACCGTGCCGGAGCCTCCGATGACGACACTACCGTGATCCCCTAAGGTTCCAGTAGTTGCCGCATTCCTCCCATTGATGAACACCGTCGAGGACACCCCCGAGTTCAATGAGCTACCGCATGTGCACGTATCGCCTTCCCGTGCAGCAGCAAGCCCGTCAAAGATGACGTCGGGCGAGCCCGTAGCAATTGAATTCACTCCATGCCCGGATATAGGGCAGGTGATAGCGTCAGTCATACGCGCGGCTGGCTTAGCCATAAGTGACTCCTGTCGAATTTACGCGTGCTGAATATACGCGCATTTCCTCAACATGACATATTTTGGGTGCAGGTTACTACTCCAGCGGACGCAAAGACGTTTCGTGGTATGTCACAAGCTGATTTGCCGCTTCGCGATCCACGTTTTGCCCTCATCTTCGGCGCAAGACCTTCAACTCGACCTCAAGACAAACGAAGTCAGGTTACCGCCGAGCCAAGAACCCCTTGCAACCCCACTCCCCACCCCGCTACCCTTCCGCACGTCGCTGCCAACTCAGCGACCTGGGCGTAGGAACCCGGAACAAAACTAGGCGCGCACGTGCCAACCGTAATGACTGCAAGCATTCACATGCTGCTGCAGTACGTCATGGCAGCTGTGCGCGGGCACGCTCGCGCGTGGCCGGTTGCCTAGAGTTCCGGTATTCCTACCCCGCGTACAGCTGCCACCCAAAGCCCGTAGGAAGGCCTGTGGCAGCTCCATAACTCTAGGAGCTAGACCATGAATCATGACGTTCAGGAAATGACTGCTGAACAGCTGCTAAACGATGCGGATGAACTGTTGCGATGCGCCAAAGCCACAGCCTACGAAAGCGCAGATGCACTTGACGGCGATCAGCGAGATCACGCTTTGGCAGTGGTGCATCTGATTGGCGCGGCGCTTGGAAAGATAAGCGCGGCAACGCAGATGCAAAGCAATGATGGACATGGGCACTTGTCGTAACCCGAACGTGCCTCCCCTCCAGCAGTGAAAACCTGCTGGCGGGACAAAACTGAGAAATCGCCCCGATTGGCCGGAGTGATCTCACAATTTAGTAGGTAGCGTCACAAACGTCGGAGAAGAAATGGGCCAGCTCCGGCGCTACTCCGTATTCAGCTTCAATGATCCATTTCCCGGTTCCATCGCGTGGTGCCTCGGCCCCCCATTTATTTTCCTCGCCGCGGACAAACCAGCTCCGTTCAGCGTTGCTCAGCTGGTCGGCATCCACGTAAGGAAGTGCCGAGTACGTTTTCGACTTGCAGTTCACGTAAGCGACCTCAATCCCTTCGCCCCTGCGCGGCGCTGAATTAGCTTGATACTGCACGACCTCAGGGACGATGGTGGCTTTCCCGTAATCGACCCCAACCCCCAGGAAGTACGCCGTAACGACGGACCTGGACTGCGGCTCGAATCCGACCGAGACTAATCCGGCGCCGAAGGCATTGCCGCCGACCATGCTGAATGTTCTACCAATGAGCGCATTCTGCTTCTTCGCTGCAACACCATCGGCCATTCCTGACGGCATAAGCGCGTCAGCGCCCGCGATTACCGAAATTGCGCTTAACCAAAATCCAAAAATGATTGTGAAAAATTGACTTCTCATGGGTTCCCTGTTGACAAAATGTCTACTGATACTGATTGCAGTTCAAAACTGCGTGGATCTTGCGATTACCGAGTGGATCAGTTATCAGCGCTGACCACTGAAAATCTGATTACCACTTTTCCTCCCAGCCGGATCGAGCATTTGCTTTAGCAGCGCAGGGTCGTCGGGAAGATCTTTGGGCATCGAAATCATGCCCTAGATTATACCGAATCAGGGTAAGCGCTCCATGAACCCCACATTCAAAGCGGCCCTCTGATCCCTGATGCTGTGCTCCCGATTCTTTTCCGGAGCCAGTACCTCATGATGCGACCCGACGCCAAAGTCGAAAAAGTCTACCTCTACCCCAAGCCCGTGGACTTCCGAAAGTCCATCGATGGCCTCGCTGCGCTGGTCGAACTGGACATCAAGGTCGCGGTGTTTGATCCGGTGCTTTTCGTGTTCCTCAACAAACCTCGAAACCGAGTGAAGATTTTGTATTGGGAACGCAACGGCTTTTGTCTTTGGCTAAAGCGCCTGGAATCCGAGCGCTTCAAAACCTCGCCGGATTGTTCGGATGAAGCCATCGTGCTGACGGTTCAAGAACTCAACTGGTTGTTGGACGGCTTTGATTTGTGGCGTAACCATCCACATCAAGTTTTAACGCCTCGATTCGTCGCCTGATTCGGTACAATCCAAGGCATGATTTCCATGCCCAAAGACCTTCCCGACGACCCTGTTTTGCTCAAGCAACTGCTTGCGCAGATGCTGAGTGAGCGCGAGTCGGATAAGGGCAAGATCGTTCATCTCGAAGAAGAAAATGCACTGTTGCTTCAGCGCCTTTTCGGGCGCAAGTCAGAGCAGACAGTCGATCCCGCGACCCCGCAAATGGGCTTGTTCAACGAAGCTGAAAGCGTGGCCGAGCCTGTCGATGAAACGGTGGAAGAAGAGGTCGTAGCGCCAACCAAACAGCACGGTAAGAGCAAGCCTCTGCCCGCCGATCTTCCGCGCATCGAAGTCATCCACGAACTGCCCGAGCACGAACTGACCTGCGCCTGCGGTTGCCGTAAACACAGCATTGGTGAGGAAATCAGCGAGCAGCTTGAGATCGTGCCAATGCAAATCCGAGTGATCAAGCATGTGCGCAAGATCTACGGTTGCCGCGACTGCGAAGCCGCTCCGGTCACTGCGGACAAGCCAGCTCAGCTGATTGAAAAAAGCATGGCCAGCCCGAGCGTTCTGGCGATGTTGCTGACCACCAAATATGTGGATGGCTTGCCGCTTCACCGCTTTGAAAAAGTACTGGGCCGCCACGGCATCGATATCCCTCGCCAGACCTTGGCACGCTGGGTTATCCAGTGCGGCGAGCACTTGCAACCACTGCTGAATCTGATGCGCGACAGCCTGCTGGCCAGTCGCGTCATCCACTGCGATGAAACGCGGGTGCAGGTGCTGAAAGAACCTGACCGCGAGCCAGAGAGCCAGTCGTGGATGTGGGTGCAAACCGGCGGTCCACCGGATAAGCCGGTCATCCTTTTTGATTACTCCACCAGCCGAGCGCAGGAAGTGCCTACACGCCTGCTCGATGGCTATCGTGGCTACGTCATGACCGATGATTATGCCGGTTACAACGCACTGGGCGCCCAAGCAGGAGTTGAGCGTTTGGGATGCTGGGTCCATGCTCGTCGCAAGTTCTTTGAAGCACAGAAAGTGCAACCCAAAGGTAAAACGGGGCGCGCGGACATCGCGCTGAATCTGATCAACAAGCTCTATGGTATCGAACGCGATCTCAAAGACTGCGCTGACGCTGAACGCAAGATCGGTCGTCACGAACGAAGCCTGCCGGTACTGGCTCAGTTGAAAAGCTGGATCGACAAGACGCAGCCACAGGTCACCGCTCAGAATGCCCTGGGCAAGGCCATCAGTTACCTCGCAAGTAACTGGAGCAAGCTGGAGCGATACGTCGAGGAAGGCTACCTGCCGCTCGGTAGAGTCGGGATGTGGCGCGGTGACTTGCGCTCCGTTTCCACACCCCGCTCGTCAAACCGGACGTGCGCTACTAACGCATCCGGCTTTCGTCCGAGATCGATATGCCTTCGCACTCGACACATCGGCCATTCGCGCAGGCAACTGATGCAGGCCTAGCTTTCTATATAGAAATGCATCCGGGTATAGACGGTACCCAGAGCGGCCTCGCCGCTTATGCTTCTTGACCAACCAGCGTCGGATACGGCGCTCAGTGTAACGTTGCAGGATTCGGTAGTGCTTGAGCACAGGCCCTTGATCGAAGTAGCCAGCCCAGCCACGAAGGATCGAGTTGAGTTCAGCTATCCGATGCTCTACCGCATCCCACGTCATGCCGATCGCTGTTTCGTCATGGATTTTGCCGATAATCGACTTCATCGCCCCTTTCGAAGGTTGAGTGCCGATTTAGGCTTTCCCATGACGATCATATTGCCTGCCAAGGTTGTACCCCAAAAAGTCGTAAGCGCTCCATGAACCCCACCTACCGCAAGGTGAGGCCATCTTTTACCGTGGCATTTTCGGTGAACAGTTCCACGGCAACAGCGCTTCATAATCTGCCACCGACTGCGCATGGGGCAGCCGCTCCAGTACGTGGCGCAGCCACGTATAGGGCTCTTGGCCGTTGATCTTGGCGGTCTCGACTAAACTGTAGAGCTGAGCACTGGCGGCGGCACCCTTGGGCGTGTCGCTGAACAGCCAGGCTTTGCGGCCAATCACAAATGGCTTTATTGCGCGCTCTGCCGGGTTGTTGTCGATCGGCAAATACCCAGCCTCCACATAACGCTCCAGCCGACTCCAATTGCTCGCCAGGTAATTCACAGCCTTGCCGAGCACACTTTGCGACGTCACATGCGGATGCGTTTTGTCCAGCCAACTTTTCAACTGTCCCAGGATCGGTAGGCTCTTCTCCTGCCGGCCAGTCAATCGCTGCTCATCGCTGGCGTCCTTCAGTTCACGCTCGATGCCATACAGCTTATTGATCAATGACAGCGCCATATCCGCGCGCCCAGCTTTGCCCTTGGGCTGCACTTTCTGAGCGTCAACAAACTTGCGACGCGCATGTGCCATGCACGCCAATCGTTCGACACCCGGCTGCAACGCCAAGGCGTTGTAGCCCGCGTAATCGTCCGTCATCACATAGCCGCGATAACTTTCCAGCAAGCGCAACGGCACATCCTGCGCACGGCTGGAGGTGTAGTCGAACAGCACGACCCTCCGATCCGGTGGCCCACTGGCTTGCACCCACATCCAGGATTGGCTGGTCGGGTCTCGATCCGGTTCTTTAAGGACTTGGACGCGCGTTTCATCACAATGGATGACCGGGCTTTCCAGCAATCGGTCGCGCATCAGATTCAGCAGCGGTTGCAGGTGCTCACTGCACTGAATCACCCAGCGCGCCAAGGTCTGACGCGGAATTTCGATACCGTGTCGGCTCAGCACCGTTTCAAAACGGTGCAGCGGTAAGCCATCGACATACTTGGTAGTCAACAGCATGGCCAGCACGCTCGGGCTGGCCATGCTCTTTTCGATCAACTGAGCAGGTTTGTCAGCGGTGACCGGGGCAGTTTCGCAACCACGGCAGCCGTAAATTTTACGGATGTGTTTGATCACACGGATCTGCATTGGCACGATATCCAGCTGCTCGCTGGTTTCGTCACCGATCACGTGTTTGCGGCAACCGCAGGCACAGGTCAGCTCGTGCTCGGGCAGTTCGTGGATGACTTCAATGCGCGGTAGGTCAGCGGACAGCGGTTTGCGCTTGCCGCGACGCGTGCTCGGGGTAACCATTTCCTCGTCTTCATCGACCGGAGGTGTCGACAGGTTTTCCGGCTCGTTGAACAACGCGAGCTGCGGGGTATTGGTTTCAACTGTCTGCTCGGACTTGCGACTGAACAGACGGTCGCGCAGCAGCTTGACCTGCTCTTTGAGATCGACGATCTGGCCCTTATCGACCGTGCGCTCCATCAATAACTGCGCAAGCATCTGCTTAAGCAGTACGGGGTCATCCGGAAGGTCTTCGGGCATGGAAATCATGCCCCGGATTATACCGAATCAGGCGACGAATCGCGGCGTCAAAACTTGATGCGGGCGATTGCGCCAGAGGTCAAAACCATCAAGTAACCAGTTCAGCTCCTGGACGGTGAGGACAATCGCTTCGTCGGTGGCGTCAGGTGATGTTTTGAATCGCTCGGATTCCAGGCGTTTGAGCCAAAGGCAGAAGCCGTTGCGCTCCCAGTACAAGATCTTCACTCGGTTTCGAGGTTTGTTGAGGAACACGAAAAGCACCGGATCAAACACCGCGACCTTGATGTCCAGTTCGACCAGCGCAGCGAGGCCATCGATGGACTTTCGGAAGTCCACGGGCTTGGGGTAGAGGTAGACTTTTTCGACTTTGGCGTCGGGTCGCATCATGAGGTACTGGCTCCGGAAAAGAATCGGGAGCGCAGCATCAGGGATCAGAGGGCCGCTTTGAATGTGGGGTTCATGGAGCGCTTACAAAAAGTCGAGTGACTGTTCCGGAAGTTTCACCAGCGTCGTTTTCTCTTCGTTGACGCTCAGACCCAGCCGGGCCATCAAGCCACTCATCAGCACCATTGCCTGCTCTCCACTGCCGGGACGGCAG